>JABAOH010161647.1_pt1 | contig 233436 bp, 231 predicted proteins | sample 7062181 | NCBI WGS metagenome assembly JABAOH01 (sample SAMN14538630, study PRJNA623070) | marine sediment metagenome | biome: marine biome [ENVO:00000428]; feature: marine pelagic biome [ENVO:01000023]; material: deep marine sediment [ENVO:00002113]; isolation source: pool of 5 deep marine...
GGCACACAAGGGCAATGCCGTACTCGTTTGTGGCTCTACTACGGTGAAATATCCGGGCTAGTCAGCCGCCTCTCTGCCCTAACCCGTACGCCTCAAGCGCGCGAGCGCGTTTGTCATGAAGATGGAGCGCCGAAATGAAGCGGGAAATACCTCCGTCATCCTGTCCCGAACTCTCTCGCCAACCACCATGAGCAACCATTCCGTCAAATCGCTGCTGGACATTCGTCGCACCTCGGGCGTACCGCAGAAGCAGTACGGGCCAAGTGCCAAGGGCGATGGCGAAGAGGCCGTGGGTCGACGCGATGGCGTGGCGGTGAAGAAGATGCCGAGCGAGACCAGCCGCGCTGCGGGCCGCGCCCGCAGGGCCAGCCAGAACCCGGTGGCCGGTCGTTCGGTCAAGCTGAGCGAACACCGGGTCCGTGCCGAGCAAGTCGTTCACCCGCTCACACTCGACACCATCGCCAGCGTGGCGCAGTCCATGCGCCTGCCGAAAGACGTGGTCACGAAGGCCGCGCGGGACATCCTCGACGGGAAGGACCCGGGTTTTGATGACACACCAGAAGACCGTAAGAAGTACTTTCTGGCGCTCAGCCTGGCCGCCCACTGCGTAGCCCCTCAGACCAGCCGTGAGGAACGCGCTGCGCTGCTGACGCCAGTGGGCCCCTTCACGCGACAGCCGCTCGACCTGGTCAGGCATTTCCAGAACGACTACCCGGAGGACGCAGAAGGCCAGGAGGCGCTGATCGAGCTGGTGATCAAGCTCAAGGGCGCCGGTGGCCGCGTTGGCGACTCACCGAAGAAGAACGAAGACGACCTGGGCGCCTTGCTCCAGAAGCGCCACAAGGTCGCCGAACTGATGGCGCTGCTGGCGCTGTGGCTTGACATCCCGGCACTCGATGAGGGCCAGCGCGAGGAACGACACGAGAAAGTGCGCGACCGCCTGGCCGAATTCATCAACGACTCCCGGGGCCAAAGCGCGCTCACGAGCGTCAACACCCATCAGGTGGCTCCCCCTGTCGGTGACCGGGCAACGTTCGAACGGGTCTATGACGAGCTGGGCGATCGGGCCGGCCAAGGCGAACGGCAGTCCAGCGCGCGGGCCTTGCTAGGCTTGTTCGAAAGGTATCCGGCCTGCACGGTCGACGAGTTGAAGGCGGTGCTGAAAGCCCTTCTGAGCGCCTCCGGGTACGACCTGAATGCCGAGAACGCTGCCCGGGATGCCACCGCTCGCCATCAAATGATCCTGTCCATCGAAGACGGGTGGTTTGGCAACACGCAGTTGGCCCGATTCGACCTTGCAACACGCCGTGTCAACGACTTCCAGAGTCGCAGGGCGGCCCCGTGAAACCGGATGCCTCGGCCTCGCAGCCTCTGCGCACCACGGCCTTGATGCGCGAGGTGCTCTCGCTGATCGATCGCCCCGCGACCGACATGCCGAGCTACAAGCGCCTGCCGGGCAAGCTCGGCATCCGCGACCTGACGGTCTCCATCGTGCTGCTGCGCGAAGTCGCAGAGGTCGTGCGTGAGCTGCCATCCAAGTGCTTCCCCAACGAGGAGGTGAAGATGAACATCCGCGACGCCATCCTGGGCGCGCTCGACGAACTGATCGTCGAGGAAGAAGAACGCGACGCCCAGCAGGCGCCGACGCCGGAGGCCCGCTGATGGACTGGATCGCCTCCACCGTGGACGCCTTCGGCCAGGCGCTCGGCATCCAGGGACTGAGCCTCGACGAGGATGGCCTGCTGGCCCTGCAGCTCGAAGACGGCGCCGAGCTCGCGATCCAGGACCTGCGGTCCGCGGGTGCACCGGAGCTGCTGGTGGCCCTCACGAAGGCCTGCTCCCGCGAGCCGGTGTCGGCCTTGCGCGCGGCGCTGCGGGCCAGCGACTTCCGCCACTCGCCCCACTGGACGCTGCAGGTCGGGCTGGACGAGAACGACCTCCTGGTCGGCGTGCGCCTTCCCATCGGCTCCGTGATGCTCAGCAGCCTGGAGGAGGCCGTGGACCACGTCCTGCACATCCACCGCGAGGCCGACCATGGCCATTGACCGCGACCGCCGCGTCCGGCGCGCGCCGCCACCGCCGCCGCTGCGCATCGACCAGGGGATCGAGAAGATCCTGCGCGGCCCGGTCAAGCGCCCGGACGATCGGCAGGCCATCACGAACAACTACTCGCCGGCATACACCGCCACGCGCCAGCGGCTGGACGAGCTCTACGCCATGCCGAACCTCGACGACTACCTGGTTGCCGAGATGTCGCCTCTGGTGTCAGAGGGCAGCCTGCTGCTGCCGCACCGCTTCGTGCGGGAGCTGGGCGAAGCGCGCGAAGTGCTGCGCCAGGCGCGCGATCGGCAGAAGCGCCACGCCCGCGTGTTCAGTCGCGCGATCGATGTGCTGTCCGACCAGATGGACCTGCGCGATCTGCTGCAGTCCTACCTGACCGCGCTTTACAAGGGTTGAGGCCATGGACGAGCAGGAACCTCTCACCTCCAACGACCCACTGGACGTGCTGCGCCTGCTCGGTCACATGTACCTGCGCTACGGCCGCGCCGAGCCGGCGCTGGCGCTGCTGCGCGCGCTGTGCCTGCTGGCGCCGGACGACCACCGCGCCCAGCGGGCGCTGGTGCGGGCGGCCATCATGGCCGGGCAAACCGACGAGGCCTTGCGCGTCATCGACCAGTTGCGCGACGAGGGCGATCCCTCGCCGGTGCTCTGGCTCCTTGAAGGCCAGGCATTGGCCGCCGTGGGCCGAAAAAGCGAAGCGCTGGCCGTGCTGGAGCGCTTCTCCGCGCAACGCGCGCGCCTGAGCACCGGGAGCCCCACGTGAGCGCGCAATCCTTCATGCAGCGCTGGCTGCAGGCGATCGTCAACCGCAATGACCTGGTGCTCGCGGCGCTGATCGTCGGGATCATCTTCATGATGATCCTGCCGCTGCCCACCTGGCTGGTGGATGCCATGATCGCGCTCAACATGTGCATCTCGGCCATCCTGCTCATGGTGGCCATGTACCTGCCCAGCCCGCTGGCCTTCAGCTCCTTTCCTTCGGTGCTGCTGGTCACCACGCTGTTCCGCCTGGCCATCAGCATCGCCACCACGCGGCTGATCCTGCTCAACGGCGACGCCGGGCACATCGTCTACACCTTCGGCAACTTCGTGGTCGGCGGCAACCTCGTCGTGGGCCTGGTGGTCTTCCTCATCCTGACCATCGTTCAGTTCATCGTCATCACCAAGGGTGCTGAGCGCGTGGCCGAGGTTGGCGCGCGATTCTCGCTCGACGCCATGCCAGGCAAGCAGATGTCCATCGACGGCGACATGCGCGCCGGCACGATCGACATGGCCGAGGCCCGACGGCGCCGCAGCCTGGTCGAGAAAGAGAGCCAACTGTATGGCTCCATGGACGGCGCGATGAAGTTCGTAAAAGGAGACGCCATTGCGGGCCTGATCATCGTCGCGGTCAACCTGCTGGGCGGCATCCTCATCGGCACCATGCAGCGCGACATGAGCGCTGGCGACGCAGTGAAGGTCTACTCCATCCTCACCATCGGCGATGGCCTGATCGCGCAGATCCCGGCGCTCTTCATTTCCATCGCTGCCGGCATGATCGTCACACGCGTGACCAACGACGAAGGCGGACCGTCCAACGTCGGCCGCGACGTGGGTGCGCAGATCCTCTCGCAGCCCAAGGCGCTGTTGATCGGCACGGCCGTGATGATCGGCTTCGGCCTGATCCCCGGCATGCCCACGCTCACCTTCCTCGCCTTGGCGCTGGCGCTGGGCACGGTGGGCTACATCCTCCTCAGGGGCGAGGTCAAGACGATCGATGCGGTGACGGGCGAGACCAAGACCGTACCCGCGGTGAACGCCGCTGGCACCGACAAGCCGGGCACGCGCAACGCCACCAAACCGGTCGAAGCCGACAACTTCCAGCCCACGGTTCCCCTGATGGTGGACGTGAACTCCGCGCTGGAGCAGGTGTTCTCCTCCGACCTGCTGAACGACGAACTCGTCAAGGTGCGCCGCGCCCTGTTCTTCGACATGGGCATCGTGTTCCCCGGGCTGCAACTGCGTTTCAACGACCAGTTGCCCGACGAGGCCTACTCCATCCTCGTTGGAGAAGTCCCGGTATCGCAGGGACGGCTGCGCGCGCGGCACCTGCTGGTGCGCGAGACACCGGAGAACCTCAACGCACTGGCCATCCCATTCGAGACGGACCGCAACTTCCTGCCCAATCTGCCGACACTGTGGACGCCGGGCTCGATGAAGGACTCGCTCAAGGCCACAGGCATTCCCTTCATGGAGCCCACGCAGCTCTTGAGCTATCACATCGCTTTCGTGCTGCGCAAGCACGCCGCCGAGTTCGTGGGCATACAGGAAACGCGCTCCATCCTGTCCGACATGGAAGCCCGCTTCCCCGAACTCGCCAAGGAGATCGTGCGGGTCATGCCGATCCACCGCATTGCCGAGATCCTTCAGCGGCTGGTGTCGGAGGAGATCTCCATCCGCAACGTGCGCACCGTGATGGAGGCGCTCGTTGAATGGGGCCAGAAAGAGAAAGACCCGGTGCTGCTGGCCGAGTACGTGCGCATCGCGCTCAAGCGCTACATCAGCCACAAATTCTCGGCGGGGCAGAACATGCTGCCGGCCTACCTGCTGTCGCCCTCCATCGAGGACGAGATCCGCACGGCCATCCGCCAGACCTCGGGCGGCTCCTACCTGGCGCTGGATCCGCAGTCGAGCAAGCGCATCGTGCAGGCCATCAAGCTCGCCGTCGGTGACATCAGCATGGTGCAGAACCGTCCCGTTCTGCTCACGTCGATGGACATCCGGCGCTACGTGCGCAAGCTGGTGGAACAGGACCTGAGCGAACTCGCGGTGCTGTCGTACCAGGAGCTCACGCAGGACATCAACATCCAGCCGCTGGCAAGGATCGAGCTGTGATGAACTTCGAATCCGCCATCACGGAAGCCGACCTCGTCGAGCTGCGCGTTCTTCACGGCCCGCAGGCCGGCAGCCGCTTGCCGCTCATGCCCGGCGCGCCTTACCTGATCGGCGCCGGAGACAACTGCGACATCATGCTGGCCGGCGCCCAGGTGGAGTCCGAGCACGCGCACATCGAGGTCGACGGCAGCCACTGGACAGTCACGCCGGATGGCGGGCGTGCGCTGCGGCTCGATGGCCAGGACTGCGACGCGAACCAGGCGCTCGCTTTCGGCACCGTCGTGTTGCTCGGGCGCGTCAAGCTGACCGTGGACCACCAGGACGCCGAATGGCCGCAGGACGAAGCCCTCGAACCGCAGCCGAGACCTGAGCCCGAACCACCACCCGAGGTGGGGACGAGCGCGATCACTGCGCCGCCCGGTGCCGCGGCGGACGCACCCGCCGCCGACGCACCGGCACAGGTGAAGAAGCCGCCTTTGTCGCGGCGACGCGCCGCCGCCGTGGCGATCTTCGCGGCCGTCGCCACCGCTTCCCTCGCGCTCACCGCTTACGCCGCCTGGCAGGTGGTTCAGCCGGTCGAGCCTCCGCCGCCCCCCGTGGTCGCCCCGCCGGAGGTGATCGTTGCGCCCGTCAGCCCCGAACAGCGCATGCGCGAGTGGGTGCAGGCGCAGGGCGCGAACACGCGACTGCTGCTCGACGGCGGAGGCGAGCAAGCCTGGCGCGTGCTGGGGCACGTGAAGCAAGAGGGCGATCGCCAGCGCCTGATCGACTCGGCGCGCGAACTGCCGTGGCCCGTCGAGGTGTCGGTGCTGACCGAGGCGCAGCGACTGGCTGCCGTGCAGCGCTACACCGACCAGCAAGCCTCCACCCCCAGTCTGGCGGTGCGCACGCTGGCAGACGGCCAGGCCAATCCCAAGGTCCGCGTCATTGCCGCGAACCAGGTCCATGCCGACGAGTTCATCGCCCGCCTGCGCCGGGATCTTCGCCCGCTCGAGCCCATCGACGCCGAGGTGCTGCTGCCACCCGCCGTGCGCCTGCGCTTCCTGGAGCGCCTGAACGCTGTCGACCTGGGGCATCGCTTCACCGTGGTTCGCAACGAACCCGACCTGAGGTTGACCGCCCTGCTGCGCCAGGGTGACGTGGAGCGGTGGGAGCAGTTTTTCAGCGACTTCACCCGCGAGCACGGCAGCGTGTTGAGCATCAGCGCCGTGGTCCGCCTGGAGCGCGACGCCATCGAGTCCCGCATCCAGGCGGTGGTGGCGGGCGCGTACCCCTATGTGATGACGACCTCTGGCCAGCGCGTGGCACCGGGTGGTTCGATCGATGGCAAGACCGTGGTCGCCGTCAACGCCCAGGAAGTGGTTTTTTCCGATGGATTGCGCGTGCGGCTGCGCCCCTAGAACGCCGCCAGGAGCATGACGATGAAGACCTTGAGCGACACCATTCCGCCGGAACACTCCCGGTTGTTGGAGGACTGGCTGCCCAACGATCACGCGGCCACCCGCCGCGATCTGCAGGCGCTTCAGGACAACTGCCGCGCGGCAAAACAGCAGCTCACGGACAAAGTGAGCTTCGAGCGGCTGCGCGCGTTGGGCGTGGGCGTTTCAGCGGCGCTCTGGGTGCTGGATCGCCTGCCCAATGCGCTGCGACGCACGCCTGTCAACGCACCTTCCCCAGCGCCGACTCCCCGGCCGGCACACACCACCGACGTCAGCTGACGTCTTTCACCTCAGGAGGCCACCATGGCATCGCTCACAATGGACCATCTGCGCGACACCTCGGAGGTGATCATGCGCGACTCGGAAGATCGCCTGTTCGAGATGCTCGAATCAATTTCTTCGGGTGAAGACGTGTCGAACGCCGACCTGCTGAAGTATCAGATCGAGCTGTCGATCAACAGCCTCACGGCCACGATCACCAGCTCGATCGTCAAGGAGCGTTCCGACACGCTCAAGGCGGTGGTTCAGAAGTTCTGACCGCCGGCGGCTGGCTCCCCGAACGGGCGCCAGCCGACGTGCAGCCGAACTCAGGGCGCCGGCCGCAGTGCGTCCACCTGCGTGACCGCGGCGATGGCCGCGGTGCGGCTGTTCACCTGCAGCGTGGTGAAGATGGCCGCGATGTGGCTCTTGACCGTGCCCATGGCCATGTTGAGCTCGCGGCAGATCTGCTTGTTGCTGCGCCCCTTCATGAGCTGCTCAAGCACCTCGATCTGTCGCGCCGTGAGCCGGGCGGTGACGTCATGGCGCAGACGGCCGTGGTAGCGCGAGGTGACCTCGGGTGCATCGGATCGCCCCGCGTCCGCCGGGTTGTCCTGCGCGATGAGGGCCTCGGGCGACACGTAGGTGCCACCATCGAGCACGAACTTGAGCGCTCCAGCGAACACGCGGCTGCCCACTTTCTTGGAGAGATAGCCCCGGGCGCCCTGGCGAATCAGGCAGCGCATGCGGCTGCCGCTCTCGGCGCCGGTCATCACCACGGCCGGGGCATTGGCGGTGAAACCCTTCAAGGTGGACAGGTCCTCGCCAGCCAACGGAATCAGGCCTTCATCCACCACCAGCAGGTCCACGCTGCTGACCTGGCCGGACACCACGAGAAGCTCGTCCCAGGAGGCGGCTTCGTGGATGACGACCTGGCGATCCAGGGCCCGCAAGGACACCTTGAACCCTTCGCGAAGGATCTCGGCTTCCTCGGCGAGGACCACATGGAGGCAGCTGGCTGCCGGCAAGTCCCAGGGCTGGGACGACACCACTTCGGGATCTTGAACGTACGTTGAATCGAAGGACATGGGAGGCTCCACTCTGTCTGACATTGACCCCCACTGATCTGTTTTTCTTGTCTGCGGGGGTGATTCTTCTGTCTCGGATCGATTCGACAAATACGCTGTGAGCACTATTTCCTAGGTCCCGTCGGCTTGGACGGTCGCCTAGGCCGAATGACGGCAAAAGGCCTGCCACAGCCGGCGGAGGACGTTCTCCCGGGAGTTCCCGAGTCGTCGTTTGTGCTTGGCTCGCGGGTTGCTAAGCCCATGGCATGAGCCAACCACCCCTCCCCACCGACCTGGGCCTGAGCAAACTCGACAGCGCCCTGCTCAACATCCTCGTCAAGAACGGTCGCGCTTCCTTTGCCGAACTGGCACGCCACCTGGGCATTTCCCGCGCCCACGCCCGGGCGCGCGTGCAGGCGCTGCAGGCCAGCGGCGTGATCGAGCTGTTCGCGGCCGTCATCAACCCCGAGAAGCTCGGGCAGGTGAACTCCACGTTCCTGGACATCGTGGTGACGCCAGCGGCGATCGAGCGCGTCGCGCAAGAACTGGCCGACTGCCCGGAGGTGGTGAGCCTCTACATCATGAGCGACCTGCGCAGCCTGCACGTGCACGCGCTCACCGAGAGTGCGACCAGCTTCGAATCCTTCGTGCGCCGGCATGTGTTCAACCGGCCCGAGATCGTGTCGGTGGACTGCAAGACCTTGCTGACACGCGTGAAGAACCGCCGCGGCGGTGCGCGGCTGTGACGTCGGCCCCACCGTCCGTGATGGTGCGGGCGCACCGTTGGCGTGCAACGGTGCCATTTGTTCAGTGCGCTTCGTTGCCTCATGCCCAAGGCACGAAGTCGAGCCCTCGTCGGGACACAAGCGCTTGACAAACGATCGCCCGACGGCGCCACGCTGAACATTCGGCAGGCCAAAAGCGGCAAAAACCCGCACCAAACGCAAGCCCGGCGACCCGATCCGCATGGCACAGGCTTTGCGAACGGTGGTGCCTGTCGCTTGACAAACGTCACCTCCCTCAACCCATTGACCTGACAGGAGCGTCTCCCATGGCCCTGATCCGCCGCCAATTTCTCTCGCGCGCCGCGCTAGCCACCAGTGCACTCGGCGCCCCTGTGTTCGCCAACGCGCAATCCGCGCGCTTCAACTGGAAGATGACCAGCGCCTACGGCAAGGGCTCGCCCTTCTACATGGACGGACCGGGCAGCGCGACCGACCTGGCCAAGCGCATCCGCGAGATGTCCGACGGGCGCCTGAACATCCAGGTGTTCGGGGCGGGCGAACTCATCCCCGCGTTCGAGGGTTTCGACGCCGTGCGCGCGGGCACGGTGGAGATGAACCACGCCAACAGCTACTTCTGGACCGGCAAGACCTTCGCCGCGCAGTACTTCACCGCCGTGCCCTTCGGCCTCAATTTCCAGGGCATGAACGGCTGGCTCTACGACGGCGGCGGCCAGGAACTGTGGAACGAGGTCTACGCGCCTTTCGGCATGGTGGCCATGCCTTGCGGCAACACCGGCGTGCAGATGACGGGCTGGTTCAAGAAGGAGATCAAGTCGGTCGCCGACTTCAAGGGATTGAAGATGCGAATCCCCGGTCTGGCCGGCAAGGTGTACGCCAACCTCGGCGTGGACGTGAAGGTGCTGCCGGGCGGCGAGATCTTCCCCGCCCTGGAGCGTGGCGTGATCGACGCGGCCGAGTTCGTGGGCCCCTTCCAGGACCGCCGCCTGGGCCTGCAGAAAGCCGCCAAGTTCTACTACACCACCGGCTGGCACGAGTCCTCCACCGTGTCGGAGCTGCTCATCAACAAGGCCGCCTGGGACAAGCTGCCCAAGGACCTGCAGGCCATCGTGAGCAACGCCGCCGCCGCCTGCAACGTGATCAGCGAAGGCTGGTGCCAGAAGGCCAACTCGGAGGCCATGGAAGACCTGGTCAAGAACCAGGGCGTGACGGCGCGGCCCTTGCCCGACGACGTCATCAAGGCCCTGAGGGCCGAGACCGAGAAGGTGCTGGCCGAGGCCGTGAAGGACCCGCTGACGAAGAAGGTGCACGACTCCTACTTCGCCTTCAAGGCCAAGTACGACCGCTGGAGCGAGATCAGCGAAGAGGCCTACCACCTCAAGGTGCGCGGCTGATCATGCTCAAGGCGTTGCGGCCGCTGGCCGCGTTCATCGAAGGCCTGATCGACCGCACGGGCGCGCTCACCGCGTGGATCGCGCTGGTCATGATCGGCCTGGTGGCCACCAACGTGCTGCTGCGCTACGCCTTCAGCTTCGGCTCGGTGTGGGCGCAGGAGCTGGAATGGCACCTGCTCGCCGCCCTCATCCTGCTGGGCATGGGGCACGCGCTTCAGCGCGGCGAGAACGTGCGCGTGGACCTGTTCTATTCGCGCTTCTCCCCGGGCCTCAAGCGCGCGGTCGACGTGGCCGCGGCGCTGCTGCTGATCGCGGTGAGCCTGGCCTTCATCCAGCTGTCCATCGCCTACGTGGGCCAGGCCTACGCCATCAACGAGCAATCGCCCGACCCGGGTGGGCTCCCCTACCGCTGGGCCATCAAGGCGCTGATCCCGCTGGGCTATGGCCTTCTGGTGCTGCAGCAATTCGCCCACCTGGTGCGCCTGCTCGGCCCGGGCCGCGATGCGCCGAGCGAAGGGGATGCGCGTGTTTGAGATGCACACCTATGCCCTGATGATGCTGGGCGGCTTCTTCGTGATGCTGATGATCGGCATCCCGGTGGCGGTCAGCCTGGCGGTCACGGGCTTCCTGTTCGGCTGGCTGGGTTTTGGCGACACGCTCTTCAATCTGCTGCCCGCGCGCTTCTATGGCGTGGTGGGTGGCTACCAGTGGATGGCGATCCCGCTGTTCGTGTTCATGGGCGTGATGCTGGAGAAGTCTCGCCTGGCCGACGACCTGCTCGACGTGATGGGCCACCTGGCCGGCGGCCTCAAGGGCGGCATGGCCATCGGCATCGTGCTGTTCGGTGTGCTCATGGGTGCCACCACCGGCATCGTGGGCGCCACCATCATCACGCTGGGCCTGCTCACGCTGCCCACGCTGATCCGCCGGGGCTACGACAAGAGCGTCGCCTGCGGCGTGATCTGCGCCTCGGGCACGCTGGGCCAGATCATTCCGCCCAGCCTCATCCTCATCCTGCTCTCCGACATCATGCAGCTCTCCGTGGGCACGCTGTTCGCGGCCGCCGTGGGGCCGGGCGTTCTGCTGGCCGGCGTGTACATCGTGTACCTGCTGGTGATGGGCTGGCTGCGCCCGGCGAGCATGCCGCCGCTGCCGGCGGCGGAACGCGACGCCGTCTCGCGCCGCGAGCTCGGGGTGCGCTTCTTCAAGGTGCTGGTGCCACCGGTGATGCTGGTGGTGGCGGTGCTGGGCTCCATCGTGGGTGGCGTGGCCGCACCCACCGAGGCCGCGAGCATGGGTGCCGTGGGCGCGGTGCTGATCACCGCGCTGTCGGGGCGCCTGGACTGGAAGACGCTGAAAGCGACCGCGCTGGACACCAGCAAGATCACCGCGCTGATGATGTTCATCCTGATGACGGCACAGGTCTTCGCGCTGTCGTTCCGTGGCCTGCATGGCGAAGAACTGATCGCCGCCATGTTCGACAAGCTGCCCGGTGGGGTGAACACCGCCATCTGGTTCCTCATGGCGATCATCTTCGTGCTGGGCTTCTTCGTGGAATGGATCGAGATCAGCTACATCGCGGTGCCGCTGTTCCTGCCGATCCTGATCAACCTGGGCGTGGACCCGGTGTGGCTGGCGATGCTGATCACCATCAACCTGCAGTCGAGCTTCCTCACACCGCCCTTCGGCTGGGCGCTGTTCTACCTGAAGGGCGTGGCACCACCGAGCGTGAACATCAAGGACATCTACAAGGGCGTTCTGCCATTCATCCTGCTGCAGGGCATCACGTTGTTGCTGGTGTTCCAGTTCCCCTCGATCGCGACCTGGCTGCCCAAGGCCATCGGCTGGTAGACACGCATGGCCTTCTTCGATCAGTACAGCGCCGCCTGGCTGCTGGGACTCGCGGCGGCCCTGCTGGCCACCGGCCTGGTGGCGGGCGTGCTCGCCGGCCTGCTCGGCGTGGGTGGCGGCATCGTCATCGTGCCGGTGCTCTACCACCTGTTCACGCTGCTCGGCGTCGACGAATCGGTGCGCATGCACGTGGCCGTGGGCACCTCGCTTGCGACCATCGTGCCGACCTCCATCCTGTCGAGCCGCGCGCACCGGCGCAAAGGCAGCCTGGACCCGGCGCTGATCCGTCAGTTGCTGCCCTGGGTGGTGCTGGGCGTGGGACTGGGCGCGGTGGCCAGCGGTTTGCTCAAGGGCAGCGCGCTCACGGCCGTGTTCGCGGGCGTGGCGCTGCTGGTGGCGCTGAACATGGCCTTCAAGCGCGACGGCGTCGCCCTGCGCGACGGCCTGCCCGGCACGCTGGGCACGGCCTTCATCGGTGGCGGCATCGGCGGCCTGTCCACGCTCATGGGCATCGGCGGCGGCACGCTGTCGGTGCCCATCCTGAACGCCCTGCGCGTGCCCATGCACCGCGCGGTGGGCACGGGCGCGCTGCTGGGCACGGTCATCAGCGTGCCCGGGGCGCTGGCCTTCGTCATCAACGGCCTGGGCGTGCCGCTGCGACCACCCTTCAGCCTGGGCTACGTCAACGGCCTGGGCTTCGCGCTCATCGTGCCCGCCACGCTGCTGACCACCGGCTGGGGTGCGACACTCGCGCACCGCATCGATGCCCGGCGCCTGCGGCAGGTCTTCGCGCTCTTTCTCGCGCTGACCTCGCTGCGCATGTTCGCCGGGCTGCTCACCTGAAACCACCATGGAGACACCGGCGTGATTCACACCCTCAGGGCCTTGGGCGGCATGGCCGTGGCCCCTCACCACCTGGCCGCGCAGGCCGCGCGCGACGTGCTGCGCGACGGCGGCAACGCCATCGAGGCGATGGTCGCGGCGGCCGCCACCATCGCCGTGGTCTACCCGCACATGAACGCCATCGGCGGCGACGGCTTCTGGCTCATCCACGAACCCGGCCAGGCCGTGCAGGCCATCGATGCCTGCGGCCCCGCCGCGCGACGGGCCACGCGGGACTTCTATCAGGGCGCCGAGGCCATTCCCTCGCGCGGCCCGCGGGCCGCCTTGACCGTGGCCGGCACCGTCGGCGGCTGGGCGCGCGCGCTCGAAGTATCCGCGCGCTGGGGCGGCACGCTGGACCTGCAACGCCTGCTGGGCGACGCCATCCGCCACGCCCACGACGGCGTGGCCGTCACCGCCAGCCAGGCCGCGCTCACCTGCGCCAAGCTGAACGACGGCCTCGGCGCCGCCCCGGGTTTTGCGGCCACCTACCTGGCCGACGGCCAGCCCCCGCCCGTGGGCCACTTGCTGCGCCAGCCGGCCCTGGCCGACACGCTGCGGCACCTGGCCACGCGGGGGCTCGACGATTTCTACCGTGGCGAGCTCGGCGCGCGCATCGGTGAAGCGCTGCAGCGCGTGGGCAGCCCCGTCGGTGCCGACGACCTCGCGGCCTACCGCGCCGCCTTCGTCGAACCGCTGGCGGTGAAGCTGCGCGACAGCACGGTCTACAACCTGCCGCCGCCCACGCAGGGCCTGTCCACGCTGATGATCCTGGGCCTGTTCGAGCAACTCGGCGTGAGCGGCAGCGACGGCGAATCCTTCGCCCACGTGCACGGCCTGGTGGAAGCCACCAAGCGCGCCTTTCGCGTGCGCGACCGCGTGGTCACCGACCCCGGCCGCCTGCCCGAAGACCCGCGCGCCCACCTCGCACCCGCGTCGCTGGCGGCGCTGGCGGCCCAGATCGATCCGACACGCGCCCTGCCCTGGCCCGACCCCAGCGCGCCCGGCGACACCATCTGGATGGGCGTGGTCGACCGCGAAGGCCGCGCGGTGAGCTTCATCCAGAGCGTGTACTGGGAGTTCGGCTCGGGCACCGTGCTCGACGGCCTGGGCATCTGCTGGCAGAACCGCGGCACCAGTTTCTCGCTCGACCCGCGCGCGCTCAACGCGCTGGAGCCCGGCCGCAAGCCCTTCCACACGCTCAACCCTTCGCTCGCGCGGTTCGACGACGGCCGCGTGATGCCCTTCGGCACCATGGGCGGCGAAGGCCAGCCGCAGACGCAGGCCGCCGTGTTCACCCGCTACGCGCGCTTCGGGCAGGGCCTGCAGCAGGCCGTGAGCGCGCCGCGCTGGCTGCTGGGCCGCACCTGGGGCGCCAGCAGCACCTCGCTCAAGCTGGAGAGCCGCTTCGACCCGGCACTGGTGCGCCAACTGGCCGACGCCGGCCACGCGGTGGAGCTGCTGGACGAGTCCTTCAGCGACACCATGGGCCACGCCGGCGCGCTGGTGCGCCGGGCCGATGGCGTGATCGAGGGCGCGGTGGACCCACGCAGCGACGGGGCGGTGGCCGGCGTCTGACGCCACGCATCCCGCGCAGCGGCGACAATGGCGCGGACCCACGCGCCATGCCCACGCCGCTGCCCACCCCCATCGACGCCACGCGCTGCCCCTTGTGCGGCGGCGACAACCGCTGCGCGGTGGAGATCGAGAAGGCCACCGGCAAGCCCCAGCCCCCGTGCTGGTGCGTGAGCGAGACCTTCACGCCCGAGCTGCTCGCCCGCCTCCCCGCGGCGGCGCGCCGCACGGCCTGCATCTGCCAGGCCTGTGCGCGCAAGGCGCTGGCGCCATCCTCATGAGCGAAGCACCGGCGCCCACCCCAAACAACCCCCACGGCCTGCCCGCGCTGCGCGAGCGCTACGGCCCGCGCTACCGCTGGCTGCTGCTGCTCGCGGTGATGGTGGGCACCATGGCGTCCATCATGTCGTCCACCGTGGTCAACGTGGCCATCCCCGACATGAGCCAGCATTTCACGCTCGGCCAGGAGCGCGCGCAGTGGGTCACCTCGGGTTTCATGGCGGCCATGACCGTGTCCATGCTGACCACGCCCTGGCTGCTGGCGCGCTACGGCTACCGCGCCACCTACTCGGGCTGCATGTGGCTGCTGCTGGTGGGCGGCGTGGCCGGCGGGCTGGCGAACGACTACCCGCTGGTGCTGGCCGCGCGCGTGGCCGAGGGCCTGGCCGCGGGCGTGGTGCAGCCCATCCCCGCCATCATCATCCTGCGCGCCTTCGACCCCAGCGAACAGGGCCGCGCCAGCGGCATCTTCGGCATGGGCGTGGTGCTGGCTCCGGCGCTGGGGCCCAGCATCGGCGGCGTGCTGGTCGACTGGTTCGGCTGGCGCTCCATCTTCTTCATGGTGGTGCCGTTCTGCCTCGTCTCGCTGTGGCTGGCGCGCAAGCTCATTCCCACCACCGCCCCGGGCGGCGCGGACGCCAACCGCGCGGGCGCCGCGCTGGACTGGCGCGGCCTGCTGCTGGCCACCGCGGGCACGCTGTGCCTGCTCAATGGCCTGGTGGAATTGCAAGGGGGCACGCCGCTGGTGGCCACCACGCTGCTGGTGTCGGCCGTGGCCCTGCTGCTGGTCTTCATCTGGCTGGCGCGGCGCATGCTGCAAACCCATCGCCACGCGCAAGGCCCCGAGCCGCTGATGAACCTGAGCCTGTTCGCCGACCGCCGCTTCGCCATGGGCAGCCTGGTCGCCTTCATCTACGGCGTGGCGCTGTTCGGCTCCACCTACCTGCTGCCGGTGTACATGCAGATGGGCCTGCAGCTCTCGCCCTCGGTGGTGGGCACGGTGCTGCTGCCCTCGGGCCTGGTGCTGGCCATCAGCATCGCCGCCGTGGGCCGCCTGGCCGACCGCCAGCCCACGCACCGCCTGGTGAGCATCGGCCTGGTGCTGCTGGCGGCCTCGTTCGCGCTGATGGTGACGATCCGCCTGGAACACCCGGCGCGCATCATCCCGCTGCTGGTGCTCTGGGCCATCGTCGGGCGCATCGGGCTGGGCTTCATCCTCCCCTCGCTCAACATCGGCGCCATGCGCGGGCTGGGCCCGGCCCACATACCGCAGGGCGCCAGCGTCATCAACTTCCTGCGCATGCTGGGCGGCGCCGCGGGGGTCAGCCTGTGCGGCATCTTCCTGGAGTGGCGACTTGCCGCGCACGGCGCGCCGCTCGACACCTCGCCCACCACGCCGGCGCGCATCGCGGCCTTCGACGAAACCTTCCTCATGCTGGCCGGCATCTGCGCGCTGGCCGTGCTGGCCGCCCTGCGGCTGAAGCCGCCCACACCGCCGGTGCCGCCGCCGCCCGAGCGGCAGACCCGACCGGCCTGAGCCGCCGACGACGAGGCAGAATCCGCCCATGTGCCAACTGCTGGGACTCAACTGCGCCACGCCCACCGACGCGTCGTTCAGCTTCACGGGCTTCTGCGACCGCGGCGGCAAGACCGACCACCACGCCGACGGCTGGGGCATCGCCTTCTTCGAGGGCAAGGGCCTGCGCCTGTTCATCGACCACCGCAGCGCGCACGACTCGCCCATGGCGGCCTTCCTGCAGGGCTATCCGCTCAAGAGCCGCAACATCATCGCGCACGTGCGCAAGGCCACCATCGGTGAGGTGGCGCTGGAAAACGCCCACCCTTTCGTGCGCGAGTTGTGGGGACGCCAGTGGGTGTTCGCGCACAACGGCGACCTCAAGGACTACGCGCCGAATCTGCACAGCCACTTCCGCCCTGTGGGGTCCACCGACAGCGAGCGCGCCTTCTGCTGGCTGATGCAGGAGCTGGCCAAGTCGCACGCCGGACTGCCCAGCGTGGACGAGCTCACCCGCACCCTGCGCGAGCTGGTGCCGCAGGTGCGCGGCTTCGGCAGCTTCAACTTCCTGCTCTCCAACGGCGAGGCGCTGTGGGCCCACTGCAGCACCAAGCTGCACTGGCTGGTGCGCCAGCACCCGTTCTCGCAGGCCACGCTGAAGGACCGGGACTGGACGGTGAACTTCGCCGACCTGAACCAGCCCGGCGACCGCGCGGCCGTGATCGTGACCACGCCACTCACCAGCAACGAAACCTGGACGCCCTTCGCGCCCGAGGAACTCAAGGTTTTCGTGGACGGCCTGCCGGTGGGCTGATCGATCCGCCGCCGGGCCGCCCCAAGGCGGATCAGCCCCCTCGGGGGGCAGCGACCCGCGCAGCGGCGGAGCGTGGGGGCCTCATGTCAGGCGTCGAGCACCAGCCGCGCCGAGCGGCAACGCGACACGCAGACCATCATGGATTGGTTCGCCGCGCGCTCGCTTTCGGTGAGGATGCTGTCGCGGTGGTCCACCTCGCCTTCCAGCACGCGCGTCTCGCAGGCGCCGCACAGGCCTTCTCGGCAACTGTGGTCGGGTGTCAGGCCCGCTTCCAGCATGGCGTCCAACACCGAGCAGTCGGCGCGCACCTCGATGCGGCGCGCGCTGCGGCGCAGCTCCACGGTGAAGGTGGCGGCCTCGGGGGCGTCGGCCGGCGCTGGCGCGGCGGCGAAGCGCTCGATGTGCGCGTTGGGCAAGCCCAGCGCCTCGCAAGCCGACAGGAAGGCCTCCAACATGGCGCCAGGGCCGCAAGCGTAGAGGTGGCTGTCTTTCGCGTATGGAGTCAAACGGGCGCGCAGGTCCGGCGGGCCGCCGGCCTCGTCGTCGAAATGCCAGTGCACGCGCAGCGAGGGCGATGCCAGCTCGTTCAGGCGTTCGACGAAGGCCGCGTCGGCGCGCGAGCGCGCGCAGCAGATGAGGTCCGCCGGACGCCCGAGTCCCGACAGGCGCTCCAGCATGCACAGGATGGGCGTGATGCCGATGCCGCCCGCCACGAACACCGAGTGCCCGGCCGATTCGTGCAGGGCGAAGTTGTTGCGCGGCGCCGAAATCGTCAGCACCTGGCCCACGCGCAACTGCTCGTGCACGAAGACCGAACCGCCACGGCTCTTGCGGTCCTTCAGCACGCCGACCACGTAGCGCCCCGCTTCGCCGGCCGGGTTGAGCAGCGAGTAGCTGCGCACCAGCCCATTGCCCAGGTGCAGGTCGATGTGCGCGCCCGGTTCGTGCGGCGGGAAGACCACGCCCGCGTGTTCGGGGCGCAGCTCGACGCTGACCACGTCGCGCGCCTCGTAGCGCAGACAGTGGACACGGGCCTTGAGCGTGGCGGTTGTCATCGCGAGCGCCTCACATGATGTGCAGGCCACCGTCCACCATCAGCGTGGTGCCGGTGATGAAGGACGCCTCGGCCGAGGCCAGCCACAGGATCGGCGCGGCGATTTCCTCGGGGCGGGCCCAGCGGCCGATCAGGGACGTGTCCTTGCGCTCGGTGCGCAACTGCTCCACGCTCTTGCCCGCCGCGCTGGCGCGACCGACGTGGAAGTCCGTCAGCGTGGAGCCCGGGCACACCGCGTTGGCGCGCACGCCGTGTGCCGATTCCTCGAACGCCAGCGTGCGCGTGAACGCCAGTTGCGCGGCCTTGGTGGCGTCGTACAGCGCCATGCCCCGGCGGCCGGTGACGGCGTAGCACGAGGACACGTTGACGATGGCACCCGCGCCCGAGCGGCGCAGCGCCGGCAGCGCGGCCTGGCAGTAGTTGGACATGCCCGCGAGGTTCACCGCCACGATGGCCTGCCAGTCGGCGGGCGATACGTCCGCCGCCGGCAGGTAGTTGCGCATGGCGGCGTTGTTCACGAGCGCATCGAGCGCGCCCCACTCGTTCACGCACCACGCCACGGCGGCCTGCGCGCCGGCCGGGTCCGACACGTCGGCCGCGATGCCCGTCACGCGCGCCCCGGGCTGCGCCTCGAGGATCGCCGCACGCGTGCGCTCCAGCGCCTGCGGATCGGCGTCCACCATCGCCACGGCCGCGCCCTCGCGGCAGAACAGGGCGGTCGCGGCCGCGCCGATGCCGGCGCCGGCGCCCGTGATCAGGGCCACCTTGCCCGCCAGTCGCATCGATGCCATGCCGCCCTCAGTCCAGCTTGACGCCGATGTCCTTGACCACCTTGCCCCAGCGCCGGGTCTCGGAGGCGATCCAGTTGCCGAACTCGCGTGGCGAGCCGGCGACCACCTCGAACTCCATCTCGTGCAGACGGGCCTGGATATCGGGCGACCTCAGGATCTTCACCATCTCGTCGTTGTAGCGCTGGATGATGTGCGGCGGCGTGCCCGCCGGCGCGAGGAAGCCGATCCACGAGGTGGCCTCGAAATCCTTCAGGCCCGACTCGGCCAGCGTGGGCACGTCGGGTGTGCTGGGGAAGCGCTTGAGGCCGGTGCTGGCCAACAGGCGCAGCTTGCCTTCCTTGACGAAGCCCTGCACGTTGCCCGGCACGAAAAAGCCGGTCTGCACCATGCCGGCCACCAGGTCAGACACGGCGGGCGCCGCGCCGCGGTAAGGAATGTGCGTGATGTTGAAGCCGGCTTCCGACTTCATCATCTCCATCGTCAGGTGCGAGGCGCTGCCCACCGAGACCGAACCGTAATTCAGCTTCTCCGGGTGGGCCTTGGCGGTGGCGATGAAGTCCTTGACGTTGGTGATGCCGGTGGCCGGGTTCACCACCAGGTACTGCGGCGCCTTCACCGCCAGCGTGATGGGCGCCAGGTCCTTGATCGGGTCGAAGGGCATCTTGCTGAAGAGGCTCACGTTGATGGCCAGCGGCCCGTTGTAGCCCACCAGCAGGTGGTGGCCATCGGGCGCGGAACGAACGATGTCCAGCGTGCCGATGTTGCCGCCCGCGCCGCCCTTGTTCTCCACCACGAAGGGCTGGCCGAACACCTCCTGCAGCTTGGGCGCGACCAGGCGCGCGAGCACGTCGTTGGTGCTGCCCACGATGGGCACCATGATGCGCACCGGTTTGGTGGGCTTCCAGTCGGCCGCACTCTGTGCCCACGCGGGGCTGGCGGCGGCCACGCCCAGCAGGGCGGCGGCGAGAAGGGATCGGCGTGGGAACATGTCGTGTCTCCTGTGGTGGTTGTGGGGTGACCGGCTCAGGCCTTCACAGGCTGAACACCGGCTTGTCGATGCTGTTGGCCAGGTGCTCCCTGGCCCACTCGACGGGGTTCTGCTCCTTCGGCAGCAGCACACCCGCGGGCCGCACCCGTTGCTGGCTGGCGTCCAGCGCGGGCGGGGTGGTGCCCTGTTCGATGCCCATCGCGGCCTCCGACAACATGCGCCTCGCCATCACGATGGCTTTGTCGGTAGGCAGCAGCTGCTCGGCCTCGTGGTTCTGGATCGGGCCCATGCTCTCCTGCAGCGAGTAGTCCTGCGCGGAGAAACCGAAGACGCCGCTGTACGAGCGCTTCTCGCGCTGCGCCACGCGGTCCATGCCGTAGTCGTTGTCGCGGTTGGCCTTGGGGATGAAGCTGCCCGGCGCCTCATATTCGACGTGGATGCCCTGGCCCGCTTCCATCGCCGCGCGCTCCTCGTCCGACAGCGGGCGGAAGGGCTGCCAGTTGATGCTCCAGGCCCAGCAGTGGTGGTCGTCGATGGGCACCCACACGTGGCCGCCCAGCGCGTGCTCGCCGAAGGGCGCGATCAGTGTGAACCAGGGAAACAGCCACTGCGTGACGCGCCAGTAGTAGGAATCGGGTTCGCCATTGCGGCGGCCGAACAGGCCCAGGCCATAGGGCGTCTTCTCGATCTCGAACACCACGTTGCCGTCGGCCTTGATGTAGTCCAGCGCCTTCACGCCCTGGTGCATGGGGTCGGTGTCCACCTCGTAGCGGTGCACGTAGGACACGTGCGCGGTGTCGATGCCGCCTTCCATGGCCTGCAGCCAGTTGCTGTACTGCAGCCGCTTGGACACGAACACGTGGCTGTCGGGCAGGGTGCACCACTCGATCTCCGGCGGCGCGGGCTGGTGCTCGGCCGGGCCCATGTAGGCCCAGACGATGCCGCCGCGCTCCACGCAGGGGTAGCCCTTGATGTGCATGCGCGCGCAGGACTGCGGCGAGGACGGCACGTCCACGCATTTCCCGTCGCCGTCGAACTTGACGCCGTGGTACGCGCAGCGGATGCCGTTTTCCTCGTTGCGGCCGAAGTACAGCGACACGCCGCGGTGCGAGCAGAACTCGCTGATCAGGCAGGCCTTGCCGTCGGTGTTGCGAAAGGCCAGCAGCTTTTCGCCCAGCAGTTGCACGCGCACCTGCGGGCCATCGGCCTCGGGGATTTCCTTCGACGCCAGCGCGGGCACCCAGTAGCGGCGCAGCAGCGCACCCATGCGGGTGCCGGGGCCGACGCGGGTCAGCGTCTCGGACATTTCCTTGTTCATCCAACATCTCCTGCGTGGTTTGTCCTCGTGGCGGACAGTTGACTCATTATGTGGACACGTTTGATCTGTGTCAACAGGTGATCGCCATGTCCATCAGATGGACAATCTGGCTGCGTAACATCGCAAATCAACGCCACATTCGGGGAAGCAGCATGGAAACGGCCGAAAAAGCAGGGGAAGGTGTCCGCGCAGTGGACAGGGCACTGGACATCCTGATGGCCTTTACGGCCACCGACCACCGCCTGACGGCGGGCGAACTGGCCAAGCGCGTGGACCTGAGCCGCCCCACGCTGTACCGCCTGCTGCGCACGCTGGAGCACAAGGGCTTCATCGTGTCCTCGGGCGAGCCGCAGCGCTTCGAGCTGGGCCCGTCGGTGGCCAACCTGGCGCACGTGTGGGGCGCGGGCCTGGACATCGCCACCGTGGCGCAGCCCATGATGCGCCACCTGTGGGAGGCCACGGGCGAGACCGTGTCGCTGCTGGTCCACCAGGGCGCCATCCGCACCTGCGTGGCCGAGCTGCCCAGCGCGCAGCCGCTGAGCTTCAAGCGCGGCGTGGGCTACAGCACCGACGTGACCCTGGGCGCCAGCGGCCGCGTGATCCTGGCGCACGTGGCCTCGCCCGAGGCCTACCTGGGCGGCGAAGGCGCGCGCGACAGGGACCTCGCCGCCTACCTCGACCGCCTGCGGACCATCCGCGAACAGGGCTACGAGATCAGCCGCGACGAACTCATCAAGGGCGCCGTGGCCATGGCCGTGCCCTACTTCGGCGGCGACGGCCAGGTGAAGGGCTCGCTGGCCGTGTTCGGCCCCGGCGTGCGCGTGGACGAGGAGCGCGTGCGCGCGATCGTGGCGGTGCTGAAGGAAGAAGGCGGGCACCTGTCGGCGGCGCTGGGGTACCGCGCACGCTAGGGCAATCCCCCACCCCGCGCGACTCGGCGGGTACACCCCCCGGTCTATCATCGACGCGCACCCTTCCCGGCGGGACCACCCGCCTTCGCCCTCAGGAGACAAGACATGCAACGACGCCATTTCGTCGCCGGCGGCCTCGCCGCCGCCAGCCTGCCCCGCTTCGCCTTCGCCCAAGGACTCGAGAAGCCCAAGTGCACCATCGCCGTCGGCGGCAAGAACCTCTTCTATTACCTGCCGCTCACCATCGCCGAGCAACTGGGCTACTTCAAGGACGAGGGCCTGGACCTCACCATCGTCGACTTCGCCGGCGGTTCGCGCGCGCTGCAGGCCGTGGTGGGCGGCAGCGCCGACGTGGTCTCCGGCGCCTTCGAACACACGGTGAACATGCAGTTCAAGGGCCAGCCCATGCGCGCCTTCGTGCTGCAGGGCCTCGCGCCGCAGATCGTGCTGGGCGTGAACCCCAAGACCATGGCCAACTTCAAGTCGGTGGCCGACCTCAAGGGCAAGAAGATCGGCGTGACCGCGCCGGGCAGCTCCACCAACGTGCTGGTGAACTTCGTGCTGGCCAAGGCGGGCCTGAAGCCCAGCGACGTGAGCATCGTCGGCGTGGGCGCGAGCAATGGCGCCGTGGCCGCCATGCGCGCGGGCCAGATCGACGCCATCAGCAACCTCGACCCGGTGATCACCCTGCTGCAGCGCTCCGGTGATCTGAAGATCGTGTCCGACACGCGCATCGTGAGCGAGGCCGAGAAGGTCTTCGGCGGCCCCATGCCCGCCGGCTGCCTGTACTGCCCGCAGCCCTTCATCGACAAGAACCCCAACACCGTGCAGGCCATGACCAACGCCATGGTGCGCGCCAACAAGTGGATCCAGAAGGCCGGCCCGGGCGACATCATCAAGGTGGTGCCCGAGAGCTACCTGCTCGGCGACCGCGCGGTCTACATCGACGGCTTCCTGGCCGCGCAGAAGGCCCTGTCGCCCGACGGCACCTTCCCCGCCAAGGGCTCGGAGACCGCCTTCCGCGCCCTCGGCAGCGTGGACCCGGCGATCGCCAAGGCCAAGCTCGACCTGAACGCGGTCTACACCAACAGCTTCGCGCAGAAGGCCAACAACAAATACCCGAAAGGCTGAGATGTCGGCACCGGCGATCGAACTGCAGGACGTCGCCTGCACCTTCATCAGCAAGGAGGCCCCCGGCCAGCGCTACACGGCGGTGGAACACGTGGACCTGACGGTGGGCGCGGGCGAGTTCGTCAGCGTGGTGGGGCCCACCGGCTGCGGCAAGAGCACGCTGCTCAACGTCGCGGCCGGTCTGTTGGAGCCCAGCAAGGGCGGCGCGCGCATCTTTGGTGAACCGCTGCAGGGCATCAACCCGCGCGCGGGCTACATGTTCCAGAGCGAGAGCCTGATGCCCTGGCGCACCGCGCTGCAGAACGTGATGGCCGGCCTGCAGTTTCGCGGCGTGGGCGAGCGCCAGGCCCGCGAGCAGGCCGACGACTGGCTGCGCCGCGTGGGCCTGGGCGGCTTCGGCGACCGCTACCCGCACCAGATGAGCGGCGGCATGCGCAAGCGCACCTCGCTGGCGCAAACGCTCGTGCTCGACCCCGACATCATCCTCATGGACGAGCCCTTCTCGGCGCTGGACATCCAGACGCGGCAGCTGATGGAGAACGAGGTACTGCAACTCTGGGCGGAAAAGAAAAAAGCGGTCCTGTTCATCACCCACGACCTGGACGAAGCCATCGCCATGAGCGACCGCGTGGTGGTGATGTCGGCCGGCCCGGCCAGCCGCCCCATCGGTGACTTCGCCATCGACATCCCGCGCCCGCGCGATGTGGCCGAGGTGAAGTCCACGCCGCGCTTCCTCGAGCTGCACGCCGCCATCTGGGCCGTGCTGCGCGACGAGGTGCTCAAGGGTTATCAGCAACAACTGCGCAAGGTCGCCTGAGTTCGAGCATGTGGAAGTTTCTCAAGCCCCGCCCGGGCAACCTCACGCTGTGGCAACTCGCGCTGCTGGTGCTCATCTTCGTGTTCTGGCACGTGATGACCACGCCGGGCCTGGTGCCCACCTTCATGTTCGACAACGACCGCCAGGCCGCGTTCTTCTTCGGCGAACCGCTGAAGATCTTCGCGCGCATCTGGGCCTGGTTCGTGGGTGACGCCGACATCTACGTGCACCTCTGGATCACCCTGGCCGAGACGCTCATGGCCTTCGGCATCGGCGCCGTCACCGGCCTGGCGGGCGGGCTGTGGCTCGCCCTCTCGCCCATGGCCTCGGCCATCCTGGAGCCCTACATCAAGGCGCTCAACTCCATGCCGCGCATCATCCTGGCGCCCATCTTCGCGGTGTGGTTCGGCCTGGGCATGGGCTCCAAGGTGGCGCTGGGCGTCACCCTGGTGTTCTTCATCGTCTTCTTCAACGTCTACCAGGGCGTGAAGGAAGTGAGCCCCGTGGTGCTGGCCAACGCGCGCATGCTGGGCGCCAGCCAGAAGCAGCTGCTGCGCCACGTGTACCTGCCCAGCGCCACGAGCTGGGTGTTCAGCTCGCTGCACACCAGCGTGGGCCTGGCCTTCGTGGGCGCGGTGGTGGGTGAATACCTCGGCTCATCGCAGGGCGTGGGCTACCTCATCCTGCAGGCCGAAGGGCAGTTCGACATCAACACCGTGATGGCGGGCATCCTCGTGCTCACCGCCTTTGCGCTCGTGCTGGACGCGATGGTCGGGCGCATCGAGAAGCGGCTGATGAAGTGGCAGCCGAAGGCGGGGGAGACGGAGAAGCTGTGAGCGCTCGCTCACCGTTGGCAGGCCAGAAACCAGGCCACCAGCGCATTGGCGTGCCCATGGCCCAGGCCGTGCTCCGACTTGAGCCGCGCCACCAGCTCCATGTGCTTGAGCGGGCCCGCCTGGCGCAGCACGCCCATCCAATGCTCGACGGGCTGACCGTACTTCTTCTCGATGGAAGGAAAGTAGGACGCGGGGCCCTGAGGTTTGTCGTTCGTGGCCATGGAGGTCTTCTCTCGCGCGGGGGTGGACAAAACGCCGTGGCGGCCCGCGCGCCCGGCCACCACTGAACATGACGACGGCCATGGGACCCTGGAATCGACAGCGGCCCTGAAAAAAAAAAGCGAGCGTTGCACGGCCTGTCGTGGCCACCACCCCGCGAGCGCGCCGGTTTGGACGAGACAATGCGCCCGATGCAAACCGCGAAGGACAACGAAGCCCCCATGCGACGGCCACTGCCGCCGTTGGCGGTGGTGTTGGCCTACCGCTGGCGGCCGCGCGGCTGGCTGGTGTCCGAGCCGCGCCGGCAGACCTTCGCCTGGTCGATCTCGCTGCTGGTGCACGCGCTCGTCCTCAGTTTGACCTTCGGCGACGGCCTGGACCTGCCGGGGCTGGAGTTGCCGTGGAAGGAGCGGCGCACCGAGGTGCCGGAACTGCGAGCGCGCCTGTCACCGCCACCAGCGCCCGCCGCTGACGCGGCGCCGCCCGCCAGCGCGTCCGCGCCCCGCCCCACCCCGCCGGCGCCCCAGAGCGCCGGGGCCCTGACGGTGCTCGACCACGCCGCGCTGCAGGCGCGACGGCAGGAGGCCCAGCGACAGGAAGCCTTGCAGCAGGCGGCCGCGCGCCGCGAAGCCCAACGCGCGGAAGCGGCGCGCCAATTGGCCGAGCGGCGAGCGGCCGAGCGCCGGGCCGCGGCTCGGGCGGCGGCGGCACAGCGCGAGGCGGCCCGGCAGGCCAGGGCACGCGAACTGGCGGCCCAGCAGGCCGCGGCGCGCGAGGCGGCGGCCAGGGAAGTGGCGGCCAGGGCGGCGGCCGAACAGGCCGACACCGCCCGGCAAACCGCCGAACGTGAGGCGGCCGCCCGACAGGACGCGGCGCGGGTCGCGGCCGACCAACAGGAAGCGTCCCGGCAAGCCGCCATGCGCCAGCAGGCCGAGACCGAGCTGGCGGCCCGCGAAGCGGCCGAACAGGTGGCGGCCCAGCGCGCAGAGATGGAGCGCCTGGAAGTCGAACGTCAGGACGCCCTGCGGCAGGCCACCGCGCGGGAAGCTCAGCAACAGCAGCAACAACAGGACGTCGAGCGACAGGAAGCGCTTCGGGAGGCCGCGCAGCGGGCAGCCGAACAGGCGCAACAGGCCGAACGCGAGGCCGCCGCTCGGGAGGAGGCGGCTCGGCAGGAAATCGCTCGCCAGGAGGCGGCCCGCCAAGAGAGCGCCCGCCAGCAAGCCGCGCGGGCGGAGGCCGCACGGGCAGAAGCCGATCGGCTGGCCAACGAACAGTTGGCCCGCGAGCGCCTGGAGGCGCAGCGCCAGGCCGAGCAAGCGGCGCAACGGTTGGAAGCGGAGCAACAAGCCGCCGCACAGCGCGAAGCCGCTCGGCAGGCGGCCGAGCGGGCCGAGGCCGAACGCCTCGCGGCGGAACAGCAGGCGGCGCGTGAGGCCGAACAGCAGGCGGCCGAGGCTGCACGACAGGCCGCTCAGCGCGAAGCGGCTGCGAGGCAGGAGGCGCAGCGAGCAGCCGAGGCCGAAGCCGAAGCCACTCAACGCGCAGCCGAGCGGCTGGCCAACGAACTGGCGGCCGCGCAACAGGCCGCAGCTCAGGCTCAGGCTCAGGCTCAGGCTCAGGCTCAGGCTCAGGCGCAGGCGGCGAGGCTCGAGGCCGAAGGCCAGGCGGCGGCTCGCGCCGCGGCGACGGCGGCAGCCGCAGCGGCGGCACAAGCCACCGCCCAGGCAGAAGCCGCCCGACTGCAGGGCGAGCGCGAGGCCGCCGCGAGGACCGAGGCCGCGCGCCTGCAGGCGGAACGCGCGGCCGAGGACGAGGCCCGCGAGGAGCGCCGCCGCGCCATCGGCCGCCAGCTCAACGAGGAAGCCGATCGCCGCGCCGCCGCCGAGGCCGAGGCGCAGCGCAACCCCACCGTCAGTTCCCTGCGCCGCGTGCGGATGTTCGGCCGCTACGACCCCAACCGCGAGCTCGTGCTCTACGCCGAGGCCTGGGCCAAGCGCATCGAAATGAACATGCCGGTGGACCTGGTGCGACAGGCCGCGAAGCAGCGCTACACCGACCCGGTGGTGAACGTCGCCATCCGCAGCGACGGCTCGATCGAGTCGGTGACCGTGGTGCGCACCAGCGGCGTGGCCGCCATCGACGAGGCCATCCCGCGCATGATCCACGGCATGGTGCACCTGCCCTTCACGCCCGCCATGTCCCGCCTCTACGACGTGATCGAGATCCGCCGCAGCTGGCACTTCGACGTGGCCGTGCGCCTGTACTGAAGCGGGCCACTCGCCCGCGAGGGAACCTCCCTCGTCGACACGGTCTTTCGGTCTGCGCACACTACGGGGCTTTCCACCAGACCAGGAGCCCGGCATGTCCCTTCGCATCAACGACACCGCACCGAACTTCACCGCCCAGACCACGCAGGGCGTGATCGACTTCCACGACTGGATCGGCGACGGGTGGGCGATCCTGTTCTCGCACCCCAAGGACTTCACGCCCGTCTGCACCACCGAGCTGGGCTACATGGCGCGCATCAAGCCCGAGTTCGCCAAGCGCAACGCCAAGCTCATCGGCCTGTCGGTGGACCCGGTGGAGAGCCACGGCAAGTGGGTGGCCGACATCGAGGAAACGCAGGGCGCCACCGTCAGGTACCCCATGATCGGCGACGTCGATCTGAAGGTGGCCAAGCTCTACAACATGCTGCCGGCCGAAGAGCCCGGCACCGCCGACGGCCGCACCGCCGCCACCAACGCCACCGTGCGCTCGGTCTTCGTCATCGGCCCCGACAAGAAGATCAAGCTGATGCTGACCTACCCCATGACCACGGGCCGCAACTTCGACGAGATCCTGCGCGTGCTCGATTCGATGCAGCTCACCGCGAAGCACAAGGTGGCCACGCCGGTGAACTGGAAGCAGGGGCAGGACGTGATCATCGCCGGCTCGGTGAGCGACGAGGATGCGAAGACGCTGTTTCCCGAGGGCTGGAAAGCGCCCAAGCCCTACCTGCGCATCGTCAAGCAGCCGCGCTGAGCGAAGCCGCCGCCCCGGGGCTTCACACGGGGGCTTTGGGCGGGGGCGTGTCGATCGCCGCGGGCTCGGCTGGCGCAGCCGGGGCCGGATCCTGCGTCAGCGTGAGCAGGATGTCGGCGTACCAGGCGCCGTTCAGTCCCAGGGACTCGTCCAGCACCTGGTCCCGGTTGCCCATGTCCAGGCGCGAGGAATGGATCCCCAACAACCGCCAGGGCAAGGCCCCGGTCGCAGGCCCGGTGTCGCGCATCACCACCGGCGCCCCGCTGATGCCGCGGTGCGCGCGCCCGTCGGTGAGGAACATGCCCTGGCTCTGGAAGCGAATGCCGAATGGTGAGGCGATGGCCGCGCGGCGCAGCACCGGCAGCTGGTGCACCTCGTCCTGAAAGCCCAGCGGAAAGCCCACGATGAACACCGTGGCGTCCACCGGCACGGCACCGAAGTCGCGGATCAGATGCTCGGGCGTGAAGGCGAACAGCACCGCTTCGTCCGGCAGGGCCTCGCGCTCGACTTCCAGCACGGCCACATCGATGTCACCGCCGCCGTCCTGCCCCTGGCGCCACGCGGCGATGCCGTCCGCGTAGAGCAGCATCGAAAAGCTTGTGCAGCGGGTCAGGTTCTTCGCATCCAGGTGCAGCGTGATCTCGATGCGGTCGGGCCGGTGGTCGCTGTCCTCGTCGATGAACACGTGCCGGCTGGTCGCGAGGAACAGGCGCTCCCCGCGCTGAAAGAAGAAGCCGCTCGCGTTGGTGAGCGACTGCTCGCCGTTGAAGGTGGAGATCTTCGGGGTGGCGAGAAACAGCGGGTCCACCGGCGGCGAGGCCATGGCCACGTTGGCGGGGACGGGCGGGGTGGTGGCTGGCGTGTTCATGGCTCAGTGTGGGGCAAGCGGGCGTCCTGGCGCGGCATCACCTGGTAACACATCGCTTCAGCCCAGCGCCGCCTCCAGCGCGTCCACGAACATGGCCGGCACGTCGAAGCCGGTCTGTTGCTGGATCTCCTGGAAGCAGGTGGGGCTGGTGACGTTGATCTCGGTCACGCGGTTGCCGATCATGTCCAGGCCCACCAGCAGCAGGCCGCGCGCCGCGAGCGTGGGTGCCATGGCCTCGGCCACGGCGCGGTTGTCATCGGACAGTGGCTGGGCCACGCCCTTGCCGCCGGCCGCCAGGTTGCCGCGCACCTCGCTGCCCTGAGGAATGCGCGCCAGCACGAAGGGCGCGACCTTGCCGCCGATCAGCAACAGGCGCTTGTCGCCCTGCACGATCTCGGGCAGGTAGCGCTGCACCATCACGCTGGTGGCGCCGCCCTGGTTGAGGGTTTCGGTGATCGAGCCCAGGTTCAGGCCGTCTTCCTTCACGCGGAAGATGCCCATGCCGCCCATGCCGTCCAGCGGCTTGAGGATCACGTCGCGGTGCTCGGCGTGGAAGGCGCGCACGTCGTCGGCCGAGCGAGTGACCAGCGTGGGCGGCGCAAACTGCGGCCATTCCATCAGCGCCAGCTTCTCGGGGTGGTCGCGCAGCGCGGCCGGCTTGTTGAAGACGCGCGTGCCCTCGCGCTCGGCCTGCTCCAGCAGGTGGGTGGCGTAGAAGAACTCGCTGTCGAAGGGCGGGTCCTTGCGCATGAGCACGGCATCGAAGCCGGCCAGGGCCTCGCGGCCCTCGCCCGCCACATCGAACCAGTGGTCCAGCTCGCCCGTGAGGCGCAGGTGCCGCACGCGGGCCGTGACACGGCCGCCGCTCACCCACTGCAGGTCGCGCGGTTCGCAGGCCGCCAGCGTGTGGCCGCGGCGCTGCAGCTCCCGCATCATCGCGAAGGTGCTGTCCTTGTAGGTCTTGAAAACTTCGAGCGGGTCGGCAACGACCAGAATCTTCTTCGTCATGGGCGGGGAGGTGTTTTCGCGAGGCCGTACTGTTGCACAAAGAGCGCGACGGCGCCGGCCACCACCCCCCAAAAGGCCGAGCCGATGCCGGCGATTGCCACGCCGCTGAGCGTGACGAGAAAGGTGATGAGCGCGGCCTCGCGGTGCTGCTCGTCCTTGAGCGCGGCGTGCAGGCCGCCGCCGATGCTGCCCAGCAGGGCGATGCCCGCGATGCCCATCACCAGCTCGCGCGGAAACGCGATCAGCAGGCCGGTGACCAGCGCCCCCACCAGGCCGATGGCCATGTACAGCGCGCCGCAGACCACGGCGGCGGTGTAGCGCTTCTCGCGGTCCGGGTGGGCTTCGGGGCCCATGCAGATGGCGGCGGTGATGGCCGACAGGTTGAGCGCGAAGGCGCCGAAGGGCGCCAGCAGCAGCGTGGCCACGCCCGTGACGGTGAGGATGCGGGAGATCGGCATGTCGTAGCCGGCCGCGCGAATGGCCGCCACGCCCGGCAGGTTCTGCGAAGCCATGGTGACGATGAACAGCGGCAGCGCCAGGCTGGTGAGGGCGGCCACGCTGAAGCTGGGCGCGGTGAATACCGGCACCGCCCATTCGAGCGTGAGCGCCCCGGCATTGAAACGGCCGGCGGCCACCACTTGCGCCACGCCCGCGAGCAGCGTGAACACCACCGCATAGCGCGGGGCCAGGCGGCGCGACACCAGATACACCAGCAGCATCAGCACCACCAGGGCCAGGGCGGTCTGCGCCGCGCCGAAGGCCTGCAGGCCGAAGCGCGCCAGCACGCCGGCGAGCAGCGCCGAGGCGATGGCCATGGGGATGCGGTTCATCACGCGCTCGAACCAGCCGGTGGCGCCCGCCAGGGTGATGAGCGCCCCGCAGATCAGAAAAGCGCCAATGGCCTCGGCCATGGTGAAGCCGCCCGCGAGGCCCGCGCTGGCCAGCACCGCCGCGCCGGGCGTGCTCCAGGCCACCATCACCGGCTGGCGCAGGATGAGCGAGGGAATCGCCGAGCACAGTCCCATGCCCAGCCCCAGCGCCCACATCCAGGAGGTGATCTGCGCCGGCGTGGCGTTGAAGGCCTGCGCCGCCTGGAAGACGATGGCCACCGAACTCGTGAAGCCCACGAGCACCGCGACGAAGCCGGCGGTGGCGGCGGAGAGGCTGAGGTCACGGAAGAATCGCATCGCGCGATTCTGCCGGGAGTCCGCCCGGGGCCTAGATCTCGACCTTGGAGCCGAGCTCCACCACCGCGTTCGCCGGCAGGTGCAGGAAGGCCGCGGCGCCGGCGGCGTTGTGGTGCATGGCGGCGAAGAGCTTTTCGCGCCAGGGCGCCATGCCGCCGCCCAGCGTGGGCGTGACCACGTCGCGCGAGAGGAAGTAGCTGGTGGTCATGGGCTGGAGCTCGCAGCCGCGCAGGCGCAGGGGCTCCAGCGCGGCGGGCACGTCGGGGTCGTTCTTGAATCCGTAGTGGATGGTGACGGCCCAGCAGTCGTGGCCCAGAGGCTCGACCTCCAGGCGTTCGTTGAAGCCGATCCAGGGCACCTGATGCGAGCGCACGGTGACGAACAGGTTCTGCTCGTGCAGCACCTTGTTGTGCTTGAGGTTGTGCAGCAGCGCGTTGGGCACGATGCCGGGCTCGGCCGTCATGAACACCGCCACGCCCGGCACGCGCAGCGGGGGCTCGACGAACACCGCATCGAGGAAGCCGTTGAGGTCCAGCGACTCGGCCTGCTGCGCCTTGGACATCAGTCGACGCCCCTGCTTCCAGGTCATCATGAGCGTGAACACCCCGCCACCGATGACCAGCGGAAACCAGCCCCCGTGGAACAGCTTGAGCATGTTGGAGCTGAAGAAGGCCAGGTCGATCAGGAAGAACGCTCCGGTGGCGGTCACGCACAGCCACAGTGGGTACTTCCACGCGTGACGGATGACGAAGAAGGTGAGCGTGGTCGTGATGAGCATGTCCAGCGTGACCGCGATGCCGTAGGCCGAGGCGAGGTTGCTGGAGGACTTGAACATCACCACCGCGAGCACGATGGCGGTGAACAGCGCCCAGTTCACGAACGGGATGTAGATCTGCCCCGTGTCGCGCACGCTGGTGTGGCGCAGGTTCAGGCGCGGCAGGTAGCCGAGCTGGATGGCCTGCTTGGTGACGCTGAAGGCGCCCGAGATGAGCGCCTGGGAGGCAATCACCGTGGCCATGGTGGCCAGCGCCACCAGCGGCAGCAGGGCCCAGGTGGGCGCCATCCGGTAGAAGGGGTTGCTCACCGCGCTCGGGTCGGCCAGCAGCAGGGCGCCCTGGCCGAAGTAGTTGAGCGTGAGGCAAGGCATGACCACCGAGAACCAGGCCAGGCGGATCGGCTTCTTGCCGAAGTGGCCGAGGTCGGCGTAGAGCGCCTCGGCGCCCGTGACGGCCAGCACCACCGCTCCCAGAATGATGAAGCTGGTGCCCGGCTGTTCCCACAGGAAGCGCAGCGCGTGGTGCGGGCTGAGCGCGCCCAGGATCTCGGGGTGGTGCACGATGTGCGAGATGCCCAGGGCGGCCACGGCAAGGAACCACAGCAGCGTGATCGGCCCGAAGTAGCGGCCAATGCCGCCGGTGCCGCGCTTCTGCACGGCGAACAGCACCAGCAGCACCAGCAGGGTCAGCGGGATGACGTAGTGGTGCAGCGCCGGCGAGATCACCGTGAGGCCCTCGACCGCCGAGAGCACGGAGATCGCCGGGGTGATGACGCCGTCGCCATAGAACAGCGAGGTGCCGAAGATGCCGATCACCAGCAGGGACCGGCGCAGCGCGGGCTTGTCCTTCACCGCGTTGGCGGCCAGTGCCAGCATGGCGATCAGGCCGCCTTCGCCCGCGTTGTCGGCGCGCAGCACCAGCACCACGTACTTGAGCGAGACGATGGTCGTCAGCGTCCAGAAGATGATGGACAGGACGCCATAGACGTTGGCGTGGGTGAAGGGAACGTGGCCGGATCCGAAGATCTCTTTCACGGCGTACAGCACGCTGGTGCCGATGTCGCCGTAAACCACACCGATGGCGCCGAGCGTGAGGGCGGCCAGCGAGGACGGAGCGCGGGAGTTCAAACCGGAGGCCCCGCCGGAAAACCACGGGGCGTGTGCGTCAGGAGTGGGCGATTCTGCGCCTCTGCCCGGGTGGGCGCCACCGGGTGTGGCCCCTGAAACCGGTCCCGGCGGGGTTTTTGTTGCATTGCAGCAACCTGGCGGGCCCTCAGTCCAGGTTCTCGGCCTCGGGGTCCGTGGCCTCCAGCTCGTAGCTGGCGGCCAGCATGGCCAGGCGGCCGATGACGCCGTACATGTAGAAGCGGTTGGGCACGCTCGCGCCGGGTTTCACACCGGGTTGCGGCAGTTGCGCGCTCTGCTCGAAGGCCAGGGGCACGAAGCTCGAGCCCGGGGCGTTGAGGTTCTCGTCCTCGCCGCGGTCGGCGTGGATGCGGTAGAAGCCGCCGACGACGTAGCGGTCCATCATGTAGACCACCGGCTCGGCCACGGCGCTGTTGATGCGCTCGTGCGTGAGCACGCCTTCCTGGATCAGCACCTCGGAGACGGCCTGCCCGCCCTGCCCCGTGGCCATGCGGGCCTTGGTCTTGGGCGAGAGCTTGTCGATCTCCTTGGCGTCTCGCACGGTCATGATGCCCATGCCGCCTGTGCCGTTGTCGGCCTTGACGACCACGAAGGGCTTCTCGTTGATGCCGTATTCCTTGTACTTGCGGCGCACCTTGGTGAGCAGCGCGTCGGTGTTGCTGCGCAGGCACTCCAGGCCCGCATCGGCTTCGAAATCCACCTCGCCGCACTGGGCGAACAGGGGATTGATGAGCCAGGGGTCCATGCCCAGCAGCTTGCCGAAGCGCTTGGACACTTCTTCATAGATCTTGAAGTGCGTGCTCTTGCGGCGCGTGGGCCAGCCGCCGTGCAGCGGCGGCAGCAGATACTGCTCGTGCAGTTCTTCCAGGATGCCGGGCACGCCCGCGCTCAGGTCGTTGTTGAGCAGGATGGTGCAGGGGTCGAAGTTCTTCAGGCCCAGGCGGCGCTTGCCGCGCGTGAGCGGCTCCAGCGTGACGTGGCTGCCATCGGGCAGGTCGATGCGCGTGGGCTGGGTGACGTCGTTGGACAGGGAGCCCAGGCGCACGTTGAGCCCGGCCATGTAGAAGATCTTCTGCAGCGTGGCCAGGTTGCTCAGGTAGAAGGTGTCGCGGGTGTTCTCGGGCACCAGCAGCAGGTTCTTGGCCTCGGGGCAGATCTTCTCGATGGCGGCCATGGCGGCCTGCACCGCCAGCGGGATCATCTCGGGCGTGAGGTGGTTCCAGCCGCCGGGAAAGAGGTTGGTGTCCACCGGTGCGAGCTTGAAGCCCGCGTTGCGCACGTCGACCGAGGTGTAGAACGGCGGCGTGTGCTCCATCCATTCCAGCCGGAACCAGCGCTCGATGACCGGCGTGGATTCGAGGATGCGCTGCTCGAGCTCGTTGATCGGGCCGGTGAGGGCGGTGACGAGGTGGGGGACCATGGCGGGTGCGGGACCGGGGCGGGACGGCCAGTGTAAATGGGGACGGTGACGGGTATTCCAAGGTCCCCCGGCTGCTGCACCCTCAGCCCCCGGCCAGCGGCTCGCTCGGCTCGCTCGTGAAGCCCCGGCACACGGCGGCGAGCTTGTTGCCGTCGGGGTCGCGCACGTAGGCGGCGTAGAAGTCGGGGTTGTAGTGGGGGCGCAGGCCGGGCTCGCCCTCGCTGCGGCCGCCGTGGGCCAGCGCGGCGGCGTGGAAGTCGCGCACCTGCTGCCAGTTTGCCGCGGCGAAGGCCACCATGCTGCCGTTGCCCACGCCCGCGGGGCCACCGTCAAAGGGCGTGCACAGCCAGAGCGCGAGCTGCACGCGGCCCTCGTCTTCGTATCGGCCCCAGCCGATCCAGCCGGGCTCTTCCGTGCCGGGCGGTTCGGCGCGCACCTGCCCGAGCGCGCCGAGCACGGCGTCGTAGAAGCGCGCGGCGCGCGCCAGGTCGTCGGTGCCCAGGGTGATGTAGGTGAACATGGGCGCTCCTTGGGCAAGCGATCTCAGCCGGACGCCTTGAGCGCCGTCACCTCGATCTCGATGCGCATGCGCGGGTCGGCCAGGCCGGCGGAGATCATCATGGCCGCCGGCCGCACCTCGCCGAAGAAACGGCGCAGCACGGGCCAGGTCTTGGGGAATTCGCCGCCGTCGGGCAGCACGTAGTTCACGCGCACCACGTCGCGCAGACTGGCGCCGGCCTGTTGCAGGGCGGCCTCGATGTTGCGCAGGCACTGCTCGGTCTGCGTTTCGATGTCGGGCGCGATGGTCATCGTGGTGTAGTCGAAACCCGTGGTGCCGGAGACGAAGACCCAGTCGCCCTGGACGACGGCGCGCGAGTAGCCGATCTCCGCCTCGAAGGTGGAGCCGGACGAGATGAGGGTGCGGGACATGCTCAGCGGCCCAGGTAGAGAAGCACGAGGCCGAGCGCGGCCGGCACGGCCTGCACGAACAGGATGCGCTTGCTGGCCGTGGCGGCGCCATACAGGCCGGCCACCAGCACGCACAGCAGGAAGAACACCTTGACCGCGAAGCCTTCCGGCCCGAGGAACAGGCCCCAGAACAGGCCGGCCGCCAGGAAGCCGTTGTAGAGGCCCTGGTTGGCCGCCAGCACCTTGGTCTGCGCGGCGAACTCGGGCGTGAGATTGAAGGCCTTCATGCCCTTGGGCTTGTCCCACAGGAACATCTCGAGCACGAGGATGTAGACGTGGATGAGTGCGACAAGCAGCACGACGACATGGGCGACGGTGGCGAGCATGAGGGAGGTCCTTGGGTGTGGTGGGCTCAGGCCACCTCATCGTAGCCGCGCCCCAGCCACTGCAGGAAGCAGAAGCCGTGGCCGAAGGGGTCGCGCAGGCAGGCCTGGCGGCCCCAGACGAAATCCTCGATCGGCAGGTCCAGCGTCGCGCCAGCGGCCATCGCCTGGTGCGTGGCGGCCTCCACGTCGGGCACCACGAAGTCCAGGTGCACGGGCGTCCAGTGCCGGCCGTAGTCGCGCACCAGCGTGGCCTGGGGCACGGGCGTGGTGCGGGGCTCCTTGAGCAGGAGCATCACGCGCAGGCCCGCGCCTTCCAGCTCGGCCACGGTGTCGTCGAACAGGCGGCGCACCAGCGTGAGGCCGGTGGCGCGCGCATGGAACTCGATGGCGGCGTCGAGATCGGGAACGTCGATGTTGATGATCGCCTGCATGGTGTTCGTCGAGATCCGTTTCAGCGCAGCAGGGCCATCGCCGCGCACACCACGGCCAGCGTCGGCGCCAGCGTGCGCACGTGGTTCCAGAATGTCCATTCGCGCACGTAGCGCGGCCAGTACCCGGTGGCCTCAGGCGCATCGGCGTCCAGGCGCGCCAGGCGTTCGTTGCGTGGCACGTTGAAGGCCATGGTGACGCCGAAGCAGCCCAGCACGTAGAGCAGGCCGGCGGCGACCATCCAGGCCGAGGCCACCCCGCGCCAGTCGAACACGGCCAGGCCGATGGCCAGCAGCCCCAGCACCGCCGTGCCCATGAAGCAGCCCAGGAACATCGGGTTGAGCACCACCACGTTGATGCGCTGCATGGCGGCCACGCCCTGCGCGGCGGGCAACTGCGCCAGTGCCTTCATCACGAAGGTGGAGAAGGCGAAGAACACCCCCGCCATGAGGCCCGAGCCGACGATCAGGGCGATGGCGAGGGCCGCGTTCATGTGCTGGCCATGGGCGTTTCATTGGCGGCGCGAAACGCGCTCGCGCGCTCGGCCTCCAGCGGCCGGATCTCGTAGCTCAGCCCGCAGGCCAGGCAGGGGTTCTTCGCCGCGATGCGCGCGGCCTCATCCAGGCTGTCGGCCACGATGAACCAGTAGCCGCCGATGATTTCCTTGGCCTCGGTGAAGGGCCCGTCGAGCACGCGCTCGCGGGTGACGAGCCGGCAGCCCGTGCCCAGCCGGCTGCCGCCCTTGAACACGCCAGCGGCGGCCTGCTCGTCGAACCACCCATAGAACGCGTCGATGGCGCCCTGGATCTGTTCGGGGGATTGGTCGGCGTCCCATTGGCCTCGGGACAGCAGCAGGAATTCGCTCATGGACGGGTGTCTCCAGTGGAAGGGGAATCAGTCGGCAAGGTGCGCGCCCGCCGCGGCCAGCAATTCGCGCAGCACCGAACGGTGGCAGCGTTCCTCGTGTTCGCAGTAGCAGCCCACGGAAAAATCGCTCTGGTGGGACAAGGCCGCGAGCAGCGCGACGGCATGCGCATTCTCGGGTGCGGCCATTTCGGCGCGGTAACGGCGTGTGAACACGACCCAGTCGGCCGGCGTCTCGGCCTGCTGGCCGAGCTTCATGGTGTCGGGGCTGGGCGCGAGGTTGGGGAACCACACGTCGTACCAGTCCTGGCGCGCGAACTCGCTCTTGGGCACGCCGCGCGGCGGGCGCCGCACCGTGCCGACGCGCAGGCCTTCGTTCTTCGCTCGCGGGCTGCCGAGCCGCACCACCCTGATCGCCATGTCTGCCTCCGGTTCCGTTGGAACGGCGACAGCGTAGCGGGTTCAGCCCCGGGCGCGCAAATCGCGCCGCGCCGAGGCGGCGGCGTTCAGCCGCGCACCTCGCCCTCACCCAGCACCACGTACTTGAGCGAGGTGAGGCCTTCCACGCCCACCGGGCCGCGCGCGTGGAACTTGTCGGTGCTGATGCCGATTTCGGCGCCGAGGCCGAACTCGAAGCCATCGGCGAAGCGGGTGCTCGCGTTCACCATCACGCTGGCGGAGTCCACCTCGCGCAGAAAGCGCTGGGCGTGCACGTGGTCGGTGGTGATGATCGCGTCGGTGTGGTGGCTGCTGTAGCGGTTGATGTGGGCGATGGCTTCGTCCACGCCGTCCACCAGCCTGATGCTGATGATGGGTGCGAGGTACTCCTCGAACCAGTCCTGCTCGGTGGCGTCGACCAGCTTGGCGCCGCTCACGCCCGCCAGGATGGCCCGGCTCTCGGGGCAGGCGCGCATCTCCACGCCCTTGGCCGCGAAGACGGCGCCGATCTTCGGCAGGAAGTCCTTCGCCACGCCGCGCGCCACCAGCAGGCTCTCGGTGGCGTTGCAGGGGCTGTACTTCTGCGTCTTGGCGTTGTCGGTCACCTTCACCGCCAGCGCGATGTCGCAGGGCTCGTCCACGTAGGTGTGGCAGTTGCCGTCCAGGTGCTTGATGACGGGCACCTTGGCCTCGGCGCTGATGCGCTCGATGAGGCCCTTGCCGCCGCGCGGGATGATCACGTCCACGTACTGCGGCATGGCGATGAGCTGCCCCACGGCGGCGCGGTCGGTGGTGGGCACCAGTTGCACCGCGTCGCCCGGCAGGCCGGCATCCACCAGCGCGCGCTGCACCAGAACGGCCAGGGCGCGGTTGGAGTCGATGGCCTCGGAGCCGCCGCGCAGGATCGCCGCGTTGCCGCTCTTGATGGCGAGCGAAGCGGCCTCGATCGTCACGTTCGGGCGGCTCTCGTAGATCATGCCGAACACGCCGATGGGCACGCGCATCTGGCCCACGCGGATGCCGCTGGGCATCTGCCTCATGCCCATCACCTCGCCGATGATGTCGGGCATGGCGGCGAGCTGTTCGCAGCCCTGGGCCGCCGTCTCGATCACCTTGGGCGTGAGTTTGAGCCGGTCCACCAGGGGCTCGGCCAGTCCGTTGGCGCGGGCCCGCTCCAGGTCTTTTGCGTTCTCGAGCGCCAGTGGTTCGCCGGCCTCGCGCAGCAGGGCGGCCAGGCGGCGCAGCGCCTGCGCCTTGGCTGCGACGCTGGCCTTGGCCATGAGCCGCGACGCCGCCAGGGCCTGCTGGCCCAGGGTGTGCATGAGTTCGGTGGTGTTGCTGGCGTTCATGGGGCGGGATTTTCTCACCGGGGCCCGGCCCTTGCACCACGCGACTCAAATCCCCGCGGCGCGCCGCAGTTCACCAGGTGTGGCACCAAAGGCCCGCGCAAAGGCCGTGGTCATGTGGCTCTGGCTGGAAAAACCCGCCGCCTCGGCGATGTCGGCCAGCGGCAACGCGCTCGCCAGCACGAGCTCGTGGGCGTGTTGGAGCCGCGTGTCGAGGATGTACTGGTACGGCGTGCGCTCGAAGGTGTTCTTGAACAGGCGCACGAACTGCGTGCGGCTGAAGCCTGCCGCCTGGGCCAGCTCGCCAATGCTCAGGGCATGTCCCAAGCGGGCGCGCACCAGTTCCTGCACGCGCCGGCTCTGCGCCGCCGAGAGCTTGCCGCGCTCGCGACCCACGGCATAGCGGCGCGCGGCGCGCTGCTGCAGGTGCATGGCCACGCCGATGGAGAGCGACTCGGCGAACAGGGTGCCGCTGGGGCAGCCGTCAGCCACCTCGCGCACCATGGAGCGCAACACCGCCGCCAGGCCATCGTCGTGGAACTCGATTTCCGGACGCAGCGGCATGCGCGCGAGCTGCTCGGACAGCACGGCATCGTCGAACTGCCGCTGATCGAACTGCAGCATGATGCGGCGCACCCCGGCGCAGCGCCAGCGGGAGATGTCGGCGTGACCGCCGGGCGTGAAGAGGCCGATGGCGCCTGCGCCGAGTTCGCGGGCGATGCTGCGCGAGCCGTAGTGGAATTCGGCGTGCGCGCGCCCGCTGTCGATCATGGCCAGCAGCGTGTGGCCCGCCGTCTCGCATGAACCCGAGAGCTCGGGCACGGCCTCGACCCAGCCGATGGGCAGGCCGGCCCAGCGCGACACGGCCTGGGCGCTAAGCAGGTTGCGCTCTTCCAGCGGATTGACCGGCGCTTCGCGCGCCCACGATCGGACCATGGCCTTGTCTCCTGTGCGCGCCCGCCTCACGCGGGGCGGGTCGAACCCGGAGTCTGACAGGCCAGGGGCCGTCGTGTCATACAAGGCTGCTATAGCTGCTAGCGAGATTTCACTTTGGGAGTAACCCTGGGCCGATGGCGCGCCGCTGAAATCCTGGGCCGATGTTGAAAGACGCCCGCACGCGCCAGCGCTGCAATCCGTCTCCCCGACCACCAGAACCGAGGAGACAGCCTTGAAGAACCCCTTGAATCACCGGCCAAGCCGCCGCCTCGCGGCGATCGGCGCGGCCACGGCCTTGTTGGTGCTCGCCGCCTGCGGCGGCGGCGGCGATGGCGGAGGAGGCAGCGGCGGCACAGGCGCCCCAGCCCCGGCAACGCCAGAGGTGGACTTCGACGCCATCTCCCTCAACCCCACCACCACCTGTGACATGGCCGGCATCGGCGCGGCCACGCTCACGGCCGACGCGCCGCTCAGCATCGTCGAGGTCAGCACCGGCACCACCACCGGCGGCGGCGCACGTGACCGCGACTATTGCCTGGTCAAGGTGCGCGTGGATCAGGCCGTCAACATCTGGGTCAGCATGCCCACCACCCAATGGAACGGGCGACTGCGCGCCGAGGGCAACGGCGTGTATGCCGGCAACGTCAATGTCACCAGCGACTCGGTTCGCCAGGGCTTCGTGGGCGTGATGACCGACACCGGTCACGCCACCAGCCCCCTGTCGGGCGCCTTCGGCATGCTCTCGCCAGGCAACCCCAACGTGCCCCTGCAGGAAGACTTCGCGCACCGCTCCATGCACCTTGCGGCGGTGATCGGCAAGCAGCTCACCAAGGCTTACTACGAGCAGGACCCGGTGCGCTCGTACTGGTATGGCTGCTCCACCGGTGGGCGCCAGGGCCTCATGATGGCCCAGCGCTACCCCGAAGACTTCGACGCCATCCTCGCCGGCGCACCCGCCATCCACTGGGACCGCTTTCAGGCGTACCACATCTGGCCGCAGATCGCGATGCGCGAGGACGCGGGCGGGCCGGTCTCCCTGCCCAAGCAGGCGCTGGCCACCAACCGCGCCGTCGCCGTCTGCGACGCGGCCGATGGCGTCAGCGACGGCGTGATCGACGACCCGCGCACCTGCGACTACGACCCCACGAACGATCTCACCATCACCAACGCGGCCTGCGCGGACAACAGCTGCCTGACCCCGGGCGAAGCGAGCGCGATCAAGAAGATCTGGGGCGGCGCGCGCGGTGCGGGCGGCAACCTGCTCTGGCCCGGCCTGGAGCGCGGCGCCAGCCTGTCGGCGCTGGCCGGCGCCTTCCCCTTCCCGATCCCGGTCGAGCAGGCGCGCTATTGGGTGTACTTCGATCCGACCTGGGACTGGAACGTGCTGGACTACCTCAATTACGAGGCCTTCTTCAGCGACAACATCGCCCAGGTGGGCCCGCGCATGGCCACCGACAACCCGGACCTCTCGGCCTTCAAGGCACGCGGCGGCAAGCTCATCCTGTACCACGGCTGGTCGGACAACCTGATCATGCCGCGCGGCACGGTGAACTACTACGAGCGCGTGAAGGCGACCACCGCCAACGCGAGCGAGTTCTCGCGCCTGTACATGGTGGGCGGCATGGGCCACTGCAGTGGCGGCACGGGCGTGGACCAGTTCGGCCAGGGCAGCAGCGGCAACGTGCCCATGGAGCCGAAGACCGACGTCTTCCGGGCGCTGATGGCCTGGTCCGAGAAGGGCCAGGCACCCAACGAGATCGTCGCTTCGCGCATCGCGGGTGGTGTCGTCACGCGCACCCGTCCGCTGTGCCCCTACCCGCAGGTGGCGAAGTACAAGGGCTCGGGCAGCACCGACGAGGCCGCGAACTTCGTCTGCGCTGCCCCCTGAGCGATGAGCGCCAAGGGCTACCCCGCCACGCGCATCGCCATGGTGCTGCGCGACGCCGCCCGCCACGGCATCGAGCCGGCGGCCGAGCGGCACGGGGTGAGTCTGGCGTCCGTGTACGCGTGGCAGCGTCGCTTCGGGCCGCTCGCGCCCGAAGCGATCGAGCGCCTGAAGGCGCTGGAAGCCGAGAACCGGCGCCTGCACAACCGCGTGGCGGCGCTCGAACTCGAACAGGCGCGGCTGCGCCAGGCCCTGCGCCCGGGCCACGACGCCAACACCCTCAGTACGGACGGTCCCGGTCCAGCAGGCCCGCGTTGACGAAGTGCGCGCGCACGCGTGCGTCCTTGAACACGCCGCAGCGCTCCAGCACCTGCAGCGTGTTGGCGCAGCGGGCGCGCTGGTGCGCGGCGCGGCCGGTCTCGGCGCCCACCTTGCCCAGCACGCGCTCGCTCGCCGCGGCGTCCAGCCCAACGTGCGCCAGCAACTGCCGGTGAAAGGCCTCGTCCCAGGCGTGGAAGGCCCCGATGATCCCCGGCAGCAGGCCGCCGGCGACCGCCCGACCGGGCGCGTCCAGCCCGGCCCAGACCAGGGAGAACAGGTGCGCGAAGTACTTCGCGTGCACCCACTCGTCCTCCAGGTGCGCGAGCAGCAGGGCCTGGATGGCGGAGTGTGCCGAGCCGCGCATGACGTCGACGATGGCCTTGGTGATCATGGTCTCGCCCACGAAGCCGACCAGGAACCAGGCCAGGTCCTGCCGCTCGGCGGGCGCCGCGGCCACCAGGGCCTCGATGGCCGGGATCTTCAGCCCCGGCCCCTCGCGCGCCTCGAGGCGGAACACCTCGCGCACCGCGCGGCTGGCTTGTGCCGTGAACCAGGCGTGGTAGCCCTCGTCGGTGTAGAGCTTCAGGGCGTCCAGTGCCAGGGCCTCGGGTATGGCGGCGCCCAGGCGGCCTTCGGCGATGCGTTGGGCGGCGGTGTTGACGATGCGGTGCTCGGTGAGCGTCATGTCGTCCAGGAACTGCACCAGCCGCGCGGCGTAGAGCCAGTTTCGCTCGGCCATGCCCAGGCGGCGCAGCGCGGGGTGGGACATGAAGTCGTCGGCCGCGCCGAAGACGAACCACTGCACGCCGCTGAGTTCGCCCACGCTGCCGGAGAGGTCGAAATCGGTCAGCGAGGGCTTGGCGCGCACCGCCGCCGTGTCGATCCAGCCCTTGAAGGGCGATTCCTCTGCCTTGCGCATGCCGCCGCGCCTCCCCTTGCGTCGAAGGCGCCGATTGTGCGCCGCCCGACGCTAGCGCAGCACGAAGCAGTCGATCTCCACGCGGTCCGGGCGGCGCACGCCGGTGCCGACGCAGAGGCGCTCGTTGATCCAGCCCAGCGCGGCCGAGGACGTCTCGAACGCGGGCACGCAGCGGAAGTACACCAGCGCGGGGTCGACCGGTTCACCGCGCACCAGCTTGGCCGTGACCTCCGGCGCCGCCACGCGGATCGCCTGGTTGCTCACGTAGATGAGGTCGCCACCGTCGGTCTCCAGCACGTAGCGCGCGTCCAGGCGCGCGAGCGTGGGGGTGACGATGGCCTGGAAATCGGCGCCACCGGGCAGCACGCGCGCCGTCCAGCCATCACCCTGCACGGTGCCGCCGGTGATGGGGATGACCCGCCGGTTGCCGGCGGGCGTGGGGCCGATCTCGTGCACCGGGCCCACCTGCACGCGCAGTTGAGCGAAGAAGTCGAGTGCAGGGGCGGAGATGCGCTCAGTCATTGGCCTTGAACCCCGTGGCCTTGACCACCTGCGCCCAGCGCGCGGTCTCCGTGGCGATCGTCTTGTCGAAGGCAGCGCCGCTTTCGGTCGGCACGTCGAAGCCCTGGGCCTCGAGCTTGCCCTTGAGGCCGGGGTCGGCCTGCGCCTTCACCGCGGCCGCCATCAGGGCTTCGATCACCGCGGGCGGCGTGGCGGCGGGCGCCATCAGGCCGAACCACACCGTGGTGTTCAGGTCGCCATGCCCCAGCTCCGCGAGCGTGGGCACCTGCGGCAGGAAGCGCGAGCGCTGCGCCGAGGTGACGGCCAGCGCCTTGAGCTTGCCGGTCTGCAGGTGCGGCAGCGCCGCCTGCAGTTGCGTGAAGCCCAGCAGCACCTGGCCGCCGAGCAGGTCGGTGATCTGCGGCGCCGAGCCCTTGTAGGGGATGTGGACCATGGGCACCTTCAGGCGCTCGGCGAACTGGAAGCCCAGGAAGTGCGAGGGCGTGCCCGGGCTGAAGGAGGCGTAGGTGGCCTTGTCGGGGTTGGCCTTGAGCCAGGGGCCCAGCTCGCCCAGTTGCTGCACCGGCACCGAAGGGTGCACCACCAGCACCAGCGGGCTCTCGACGCCCTTGGCGATGGCCTTGAAATCCGACTGCTGCCAGCGCAGCGCCGGGTAGGCCGCGGGGTTGATGGTGAACATGGCCTGCGTGCTGATCCACAGTGTGTGGCCGTCGGGCGCGGCCTTGCGCACCTGTTCGGCGCTCAGGTTGCCGTTGGCGCCGGCGCGGTTTTCCACCACGAAGGTGCCCCCGGTCTGGCGCGCCAGCTGATCACCCAGCGTGCGCGCGTACACATCGACAGAGCCGCCGGGTGGCGTGCCCACCACCAGCGTGACGGGGCGAGACGGCCAGGTCTGCGCGGCCACTGGCATGGCGCCGCCCAGCGCGAGCAGCAGCATCAGTCCCTGGCCCAGGCGGCGGCGCGTGGCCCTGGTTGAATCGTTCATCGCTTGTCTCCTGTCCGTTGGGGTGAACCGCGCAATTTAGGCCGGTCAGAATGATTGACAAAGCAAATCGTTCTCGGGGAATCCCCTTGGCCGCCATGACGAACCCCCTGCTGCCTCACACGCTGCTCTCGCGCAGCCCCCTCCTCAACGCCGCTGGCACCTTCACGCCCGTGGGCGTGTCGCGGTCCTCGCCCGCCGTGGCCGAGGCCACGGCCTGGGCCTTGCAGCGCTACCTCGTGATCGACGAGCTGCAGGACCTGGCCTCGCGCGAACTCGCCGACTTCAGCGGCGCGGCTGCGGGCACGGTGGTGCACTGCGCGGCGGCGGGCATCACCCTGGGCGTGGCGGCGGCCATGGCGGGGTCGGACCCGGCGCGCATCGCGCAACTGCCCGACACCGACGGCCTGCGCCGCGTGGTGGTGGTGCCCGCGCCGCACCTGATCGACTACGGTCACCCGCTGGCCACCGACGTGCGCCTGGCCGGGGCCACGGTGCAGGCCTGCGGCCGGCCCGAGCGCTGCACGGGCGACGAGCTGCTGCCCGCCCTGGCCGCGCCCGAGGTGGCCTGCCTGCTGCTCGTGTCCTCGCGCCTCACGCGCGACCCGGCCTTCGACTTCCCCGCCGCGTGCGAAGCCGCGCGCGCGGCCGGCGTGCCCGTCCTCATCGACGGCGCGGCGCAGGACCTGCGCGTGCGCGAGCTCACCGCCCTGCAACCCGCCGCCGTGGTGTTGAGCGCGCAGAAGTACCTGGCCGCGCCGACGGCGGGCCTGGTGGTGGGCGAGTCGGGTTTCGTCGACGCCGTGCGCGCGCAGCAGAAGGGCATCGGCCGCGCGATGAAGGCCAGCAAGGAGGCCATCGTGGGCGTGCTGGCGGCCTTGGCCGAGCGGCGCGGGCTGGACCTGTCTTCCTGGGGTGCGCGACAGGCGCAGAAGGCACAACAGGCCGTGGAGGCCCTGCGCGGCCTGCGCGGTGTCGACACCACGCTGGTGCCCGACCCGCTGGGCGCGCCCTTCCCGCGCGTGCGGCTGCGCTTCGCGGACGGCGCGAACGAGGCGCGCCGCGTCGCGCAGGCGCTGCGGCAACAAGACCCGCCCGTGTGGGTGATGGAGCACGGCGTGCGCGAGGGCGTGCTGACCCTGGAGCTGGTGGCCCTGCGCGCGGACGAGGTGGACGCCGTGGTTGACGCGCTGCGCCGCTGCGTGGCCTGAACGCCGAGGGCGCTCAGCCCTTCACCGGCTCAAGTTTCTGCAGGAGCGTGGGCAGCAGCTCCGACACCGTGGGGTGGATCGGCATCGAGCGGATCAGCGCATCGACCGGTTGCTTCAGCGTCATCAAGTCCAGCAGCCCGTGCACCACCTCGTCGCAGCGGTAGCCCAGCAGGCTCGCGCCCAGCAGCAGGCGGCTCTCGGCGTCCACCACCACCTTCATGACCCCCTGCGTCTCACCGGCTTCGCGCGCGCGGCCCACGCGGGCCATGGGCAGACTCGCCGTCAGCAGGGGGCGACCACTCTCGCGCGCCTTGGCCTCGCTCAGGCCCACACGGCCCAGCGGGGGGTCGGTGTACAGGGCGTAAGCGTCGATGCGGTCGGAGAGTTGTCGCGGGTCGTGGTCGAACAGATTGGCCACCACCACCTCGTGGTCGTTCCAGGCGGTGTGCGTGAACGCGCCGCGGCCATTGCATTCGCCCACCGCCCACACGCCCTCGGCGCCGGTGCGGCACTGCTCGTCCACGCGGATGTAGCCGCGCTCGTCGGTGTCGATGCCGGCGGCCTTCAGGTCCAGCGCCTGCGTGTTGGGCTGGCGGCCCACGGCCAGCAGCACGTGGCTGCCCAGGATGCGCGGCGCCTGGCGCTGGCAACTGGCGCCCACCGCGATGCCGTTCTTGCGCTGGGCCAGCGCGATGCACTCGGCGCCGAGTTCGAAGCGCACGCCCTCCTTCTCCAGGATCGCCTGAATCAGTTGGCTGACGTCCTCGTCCTCGCGCGGCAGCAGGCGGTCGGACTTCTCCACCACCGTCACCTTCGCGCCGAAGCGGCACATCATCTGCGCGAACTCCAGGCCGATGTAGCTGCCGCCGATGATCACGAGGTGGCGGGGCAGCTCGTCGAGCCGCATCATCGAGTCGTTGTCCAGCGTGGACACCGCGTCGATGCCCTGCAACGGCGGCCGCGCGGCGCGCGCGCCCACGTTGAGGAAGATGCGCGGCGCGCTCAGTTCGCGATCGCCCACGCGCAGCCGGCCGGGCGCCACGAAGCGTGCCTCGCCGCGGATCACCTCGGCCTGGTCCAGCCCTTCCATCCACTGCTGCACGCCCTCGCGCGACTGCTGGACCACCGCGTCCTTGCGCGCCATCACGCGCGCGAAGTCCACGCGCAGCCGCGTGCTGCTGAAGCCGAACTCTTCGCCACGCCGCGCCAGGTGAATGGCGCGCGCGCTGGCCACCAGCGTCTTGGTGGGGATGCAGCCGTTGTTCACGCAGGTGCCGCCGAAGTCGGCGCGCTCGACGATGGCGGTGCGCAGGCCCTCGCGGCTGCAGCGCTCGGCGATGGCCGGGCCGGCCTGGCCGGCGCCGACGACGATCGCATCGAAGGTCTCGATGGGCATGGACGTCTCCTGGACAGTGGATCGAACCGGGGCCAGCGGCAATCGTCGCACCCGTACCGGCGAGACGGGGCGTGATTTAATGCCTTGACAATAATTGCCTAGGCATTTAAATTCCTCCCACCATGAAAAAAGACCCCCCGGTTTTCTACCGCCCGGACACCCTCAAGCCCGACGAGTCCATCGGCCGCCTCATGCGAGAAATCATGTCCGCCCTGGCCAGCCAGGTGGACCGCGAACTGGCCCCCCTGGGCCTGACCGAAGCGCAGTGGATGCCGCTGCTCAAGCTGCACCTGAACCTGGCGAGCACCTCCACCGAACTGGCGCGCGAGTGCCGCACCGACGCGGGCGCCACCACCCGCATGATCGACCGGCTGGAGGAAAAGGGCTTCATCCAGCGCGCGCGCTCCGCGCAGGACCGCCGCGTCGTCAACCTGGAGCTCACGCCCGAAGGCCGCAGCACCGCGCAGCACATTCCCGCCGTGCTGTGCAAGGTGCAGAACGAGCTGCTGCAGGATTTCTCGCAAGAGGAGTTCGACACGCTCAAGTCGCTGCTGCGCCGCATGCTGGGCAGCGCGAAAGCCCTGGCCGCCGCCAAGGAGCCGCGCGCATGAGCCGCTCATCCTCCCGCGGCCTGTGGCTGCTCGCGCCAGTGGCCGCCGCCCTGTTGGTCGCCGGCTGTGCCAGCACCGACGGCGTCGCCCCCTCCAACGCGCAGTTGCGCGACGCCGCCTCGCTCGGCCTGAGCGCATCGCAGGCCGCTGCCGAGGTCGCGCCCATCGAGCCGCAGTGGTGGCAGGCACTGGGCGATCCGCAGCTCGACCGCCTGGTGGAACAGGCCCTGCAAGGCAGCCCGAACCTGCGCGTGGCGCAGGCGCGCGTGGCCCGCGCCCTGGCCGCCGCCGACGGCGTGGACGCCGCGAGCGGCCCGCAGCTCAATGGCCAGTTCGACGCCACGCACCAGCGCTTCACGGCCAAGGGCATGGTGCCCGCGCCGCTGGCCGGCAGCATCCAGGACACCGCCACGCTGCAGCTCAACGGCTCCTGGGAGATCGACTTCTTCGGCCGCCACCGCGCCGCGCTCGACGCCGCCCTGGGCAGCGCCCAGGCCGCGCAGGCCGAGGCCGCCGCCGCCCGCACCCTGCTCGCCACCAACGTGGTGCGCGGCTACGTACAGCTCGCGCGGCTGCAGGACCAGCGCGAACTCGCCGAGCGCGCGCTCGCGCAGCGCCAGGGCATGCTCGACCTGGTGAACCAGCGCGTGTCCGCCGGCCTGGACGGCGTGCTCGAGCAGCGCCAGAGCGAAGGGGCCGTGCCCGAGGCGCGCCAGCAGATCGAGGCCATCAACGAGCAGATCGAACTCACGCGCCACGCCCTGGCCGCACTGATCGGCCAGCCCACGCAAGACCCGGCGCCCCAGCCGCCGCGCCTGGCCGGCCTGCGCCCGCTGCCCGAACCCCGGGCCCTGCCCACCGACCTGCTGGGTCGCCGCGCCGACATCGCCGCCGCGCGCTGGCGGGTGGAGGCCTCGCGCGGCGAGGTGGCGAATGCGCGCGCGCAGTTCTATCCCAACCTCAACCTGGTGGCCTACGTGGGCCTGTCCAGCATCGGTCTGGACGAGCTGCTCACCAGCGGCGCGAAGCAGTGGGGCATCGGCCCCGCCGTGCGCCTGCCCATCTTCGACGGCGGGCGCCTGCGCGCCAACCTGAGCGGCAGGAACGCCGACCTGGACGCCGCCATCGAGAGCTACAACGCCGCCGTGGTCGAGGCCGTGCACGAGGTGGCCGACCAGCTCGCCTCGGCGCGCTCCGTCGCGCTGCAGCGCGCCCAGCAACAACAGGCGCTGCAATCGGCCGAATCGGCCTATGCCATCGCCGAGCAACGCTACCGCGCCGGCCTGTCCAACCACCTGCAACTGCTGTCCGCCGAGACCGCCGTGCTGGCCCAGCGCCGGCTCGACGTGGACCTGCGCACGCGCGCCCTGCAGGCCCAGGTGAACCTGGCCCAGGCCCTGGGCGGCGGCTGGCGCGAGCCCACGGACGCCAGCCCCACCCCAGCCACCCACGCCGCGGTCCCCATGCGCTCCGCCGCCGAACGCCCCTGAACCCAAGCCCCCCCAACACCATGAGCACCACCGCCACCCCCGCGCCCAAGGGCGCCCCCCGCAAAAAAGCCCTGCTCGCCATCGCCACCGTGGTGGCCATCGGCGGCCTGGCCTTCGGCGCCTACGAATGGCTGGTCGCCAGCCACTACGAATCCACCGACAACGCCTACGTGCAGGGCGACGTGGTGCAGATCACGCCGCAGATCGGCGGCACGGTGCAGGCCATCCTGGCCGACGACACCGACTTCGTGAAGGCCGGCCAGCCGCTGGTGCGGCTCGACCCGGCGGACGCCACGCTCGCGCTCGAACAGGCCGAGGCCCAGCTCGCGCAAACCGTGCGCCAGGTGCGCAAGCTCTACGCGGACAACGGCACCTTCGACGCCCAGGTGGCCGCGCGCCAGGCCGACGTGGCCAAGGCCCGCAATGAGGTCGCGCGCGCCAGCGACGACCTGAACCGCCGCCAGTCGCTGGCCGGCAATGGCGCCGTGTCGAAGGAAGAACTGCAGCACGCCGAGGCCCAGCTCACCGCCGCGCGCAGCGTGCAGGCCGCCGCCGAGGCCGCGCTCGCCGCCTCGCGCGAGCAGCTCGCCAGCAACCGCGCCCTGACCGAGGGCACCTCCGTCGAGCAACACCCGCAAGTGCAGACCGCCGCCGCCAAGGTGCGCGAGGCCTGGCTCGCCACGCAGCGTCTCACCCTGCCCGCGCCGGTGGACGGCCACGTCGCCAAGCGCACCGTGCAGCTGGGCCAGCGCGTGGCCGCCGGCACGCCGCTGATGTCCGTGGTGCCGCTCAAGCAGGTGTGGGTGGATGCGAACTTCAAGGAAGGGCAGCTGCGCCACATCCGCCTGGGCCAGCCCGTCGAACTCACCGCCGACCTCTACGGCAAGGACGTGCGCTACACCGGCCAGGTGGCCGGCCTGGGCGTGGGCACGGGCTCCACCTTCGCGCTGCTGCCAGCGCAGAACGCCACCGGCAACTGGATCAAGGTGGTGCAGCGCGTACCCGTGCGCATCGCGCTCGACCCCGGCCAGCTCGACGAGCACCCGCTGCGCGTGGGCCTGTCGATGGAGGCGACCGTGAACGTGCGCCAGCAGGACGGCAAGTCCCTGGCCAGCGCGCCCACCGCCGCGCACGCCAGCACCAAGGCCTTCGAGCACACGGATGCCGAGGCCGATGAACGGGTGCAACGCATCATCCAGGCCAACCTCGGCGCCACCCGCGTCGCGCACCGCGCGCTCTGAGCATGGCCAGCCCCGACACCGACACCGACAGCGCCACCGCCGACGCCGGCGCCCCACCGAAGCCGGCCGCGCCCCCGGGCGCGCACCCGCCGCTGCAAGGCAGCGCACGCCTGTGGGGCACGCTCGCCATCTCGGCGGCCACGTTCATGAACGTGCTGGACACGTCCATCGCCAACGTGTCCCTGCCCGCCATCGCGGGCGACCTGGGCGTCAGCCCCAACCAGGGCACCTGGGTGATCACCAGCTTCGCCGTGGCCAACGCCATCGCGGTGCCGCTCACGGGCTGGCTCACGCAACGCATCGGGCAGGTGCGGCTGATGGTGGGCAGCGTGTTGCTGTTCGTGCTGGCCTCGCTGCTCTGCGGCCTGGCCACCAGCATGCCCATGCTGATCGCCTTCCGTGTGCTGCAGGGCTTCGTGGCCGGGCCCATGATTCCGCTGTCGCAAAGCCTGCTGCTGCAGAGCTACCCGCGCGAACAGGCCGGCCGCGCCATGGCCGCCTGGGCCATGACCACCCTGGTGGCGCCCGTGATGGGCCCGCTGATGGGCGGCTGGATCACCGACAACATCGACTGGCCGTGGATCTTCTACATCAACGTGCCGGTGGGCCTGCTCGCGGCCTTCTTCATCTGGCGCATCTACCACCCGCGCGAAAGCGTGGTGCGCAAGCTGCCCATCGACCGCATCGGCCTGGCCCTGCTGATCGTGTGGATCGCCGCCTTGCAGATGGTGCTGGACCTGGGCAAGGAGCACGACTGGTTCGCCTCGCCGCTGATCGTGGGTTTGGCCGTCACCGCCGTCGTCGGCTTCGCTTTCTTCCTGGCCTGGGAGCTCACCGACGAACACCCGGTGGTGGACCTCACGCTGTTCAAGGGCCGCAACTTCTGGGCCGGCACGGTCGGCACCTCCATCGCCTACGGCCTTTTCTTCGGCAACGTGGTGCTGCTGCCCCTGTGGCTGCAGCAGTTCATGGGCTACACCGCCACCGACGCCGGCATGGTGACCGCGCCCGTGGGTCTGCTGGCCATCGTGCTCTCGCCCTTCGTGGGCCGCACCGTCGGCAAGGTGGACCCGCGCCGCTACGTCACCTTCTCCTTCGGCGTGTTCGCGCTGGTGATGCTGATGCGCTCGCACTTCTCCACGCAGGCGGACTTCACCACCATCCTCATCCCCACCATCATCCAGGGGGTGGCGGTGGCCTTCTTCTTCATTCCGCTCAACACACTCACGCTCTCGGGCCTGCCGCCCGACCGCATCCCGGCGGCCGCGGGCCTGTCCAACTTCGTGCGCATCACCTTCGGCGCGGTGGGCACCTCGGTGGCCACCACGGTGTGGGAAAGCCGCGCCGCCCTGCACCACGCCCACCTGTCCGAGGCCATCAACAGCGGCAGTCCGGCCGCGCAAGCCGCGCTGGCCGGCCTGGCGGGCAACGGCATGGGAACCACGCAGTCGCTCGCCGCCATCGACCGGCTGCTGCAACAACAGGCCTTCACCCTGGCCGCCAACGACATCTTCTGGCTGTCGTCCATGCTGTTCCTGGCGCTGATCCCGCTGGTGTGGCTGACGCGCGTGCCCAAGCGGGACGCGGCCTCGCAGGCGGCCGCGGCGGAGGCGGCGGCGGGGGCGCACTGATCAGGCAGACGGGTCGGGCAGGATGTGCCCGGTGTCGCGCAAGGCCTTCACCCAGCGGCGGATGGTCGCCATCAGTCTGCGCCGCTGATCCCCATCCAGAGGCATCGAGTCCACCAGCGCCAGAGCGTCGGCCGCTCTTACGTGGCCGTGCTCCAGCAACGCCATGCAGAACTCGCGGTCCTTCTCTCTCGAGGCTGCGGCCTTGGACAGGAAGAGATCAACCACCGCCAGACAGTAACCCACCCGATGGTTGGTGCCAGCGCTTTGCACGCGATGCACCCGATCCATCCAGCCGGCAGGCAGGACGGCTGTCTCCGGACCCACGCCTTGCGCGTAGTAGCCGTTCATTTCATGGAACCGCGAGCCTTCGCCCAGCGCGCCTTCAATCCGTTCGGCAAGTTCGGGCGCATTCAGCGGATAGATGTCCGCCTCTGCCGACATGGTGAAGACCGCTTCCGGGTGAGGGATCGGACCCAGGATCGACTGGCTGCCGACGATGATGAACTCGTACTGGTCCGTCACGTCTCCACTGGCGCGGATGATGTGTTCGAGCTCGTCACGGGTCATGGCGCCTGCTCTCCGGTGTCACCCAGAACGACGCCCTTCCTGAGAGCGCTCACCTGGTCGAGGATGCCTTGGCGGACGTCGTCCGGCAGCACCGTGACCAAAGGCGAGGCCTGGCGAAGTTCCTGCGCCCGCCGGGTTCGGCCGAGCACCTTGCGCCACTTGCCGTGGGCCAGGATGTCGTCCCACTCTCGCCACAGACTGGTGGAGCGCGATTGCCCCGCATTCAGCCAGCGCGCCAATGTGTCCCGTGCCCGTCGCAGCAAGGCCTCATCCGTGCGAACGAGCCGCACGGCTTCCTCATGCAACGCCAAGCTTTGAAGGTCCTGAACGCGGTGGCGGGACTCGTCGGCTGATACCAACAGCTGCACGACAGGCCGCCCCCGGCGAGACCGTGCCGCGGCGGACCCCGCGGGCACGGGTTGCAAGGTGTAGCCGGCCAGCAGCGCCAGTTCACCGCTCACACCCAATACGGACATGACCCGCAGATAGGTCCCGATCGACGGCCCAGGGTCGCCGGCCTCGACGGCGGCAAGCGTCGTCCGGGACATGTCGGCGCGCCGCGCCATCTCCACCGTGCCCAGGCCTTGCGCCTTGCGCAGGCGCTTGAGCCTGTCGCCGAGTTGCAGAAGCAACTGACGCTCCAGGACGGGGGCGGAATCTGGCAAGCTCATTTGTCCATAATTCTAGACAATTGTTGCACTTTTGACCAGAAATTCAGACACATCGAAAAAATGAAATCGGGCCCACCGCTCATTCATCCAACTGGAACCCGAACACCCGGCTCACTTCGCGCCAGCCCGCCAGTTCCTCGCCGATGCGGCGCGCCAGGCGCGGGCCGTCGGTGCCCGCCGGCTCCAACGCCAGCTTCTGCAGCGACTCGAGCACCGCCGGCGTCTTGAGCGCGTCGCGAACTCCGGCCGCCATGCGCTGCACCAGCGGGGCTGGCGTGTCGGGCCGCGCGAACATCCCCATCCATTCCGAGCCCACCACCGTGGGATGCCCCTGTTCCACGAAGGTGGGCACCTGCGGAAGGAAACCGCTGCGTTGGCGCGCGGTGACGCCCAGCACCCGCAGCTTGCCCGAGGGCAGGTGCGGCAGCGTCTCCGTCAGCGGGTTCACCACCGCCGGGATCTGCCCGCCCAGCAGGTCGTTGATGGCCGGCGCCGACCCCCGGTAGGGCACGTACTGCGGCGAGAACCCACCCGACTTGCCGATCAGGAACGCCAGGAAATGCGTGATGTTGCCGGCGGCGGGCGTGCCGATGACACCGTGGGTGGCCGCGCCCGACTTCACCCAGGCGATGTAGGACGGCACGTCCACCACCGAGGCCGGCGCGCCCGGGCCCACCGCCAGAGCCAGCGGCACGTCGGCGATCTGCGCCACCGGCAACAGGTCGCGCTGCGGGTCGTAGTTCAGTTTCTTGTACACGTGCGGGTAGATCACCAGCATCGAACCGGGCGTGATGAGCCACTGCTCGCCGTCGGCCGGGGCGCGTCGCAACGCGTCGATGGCGATGCGCCCGCCCGCGCCCGGCCGGTTGTCCACGATCACCGTGTCCGCCACCACCGCGCGCAGCGAGTCGGCCAGGCGGCGGGCCACCGCGTCGATGGAGCCACCGGCCGGAAAGCCCACCACCAGCTTCGCCACGCCCGGCAACTTCGGTTGCGCCAGGGTGGGCCAGGTGGCCACCAGCCCTGCGCCGGCCGCACCAAGCAACAGGGTGCGTCGTCCCAACAAGTCCATGTTCGTCTCCTCGTTCGTTGTCAGAAGCTGTGCCGCAGGCCCAGCATCACGCCGGTCTGCCCGCGCCCCGCCGCTGGCGCCACCGACGCGGCTTCACCCGCCGTCACCGAGTACGCGGCGGTGCCGCCGTTGCTCACGCGCCCCAGCAGGGCATAGGCCGACGTTCGACGGCTGAAGGCGTAATTGCCGCGCACCACCAGGGCACGCGCATTGGCGTCGGGGCGCTCGTCGCGCAGAGCGATCACTTGCGCATCCACGCTGAAGGCGCCCGCCACGGGCGTGCTCAGGCCCAGGTAGTACAGGTCGGTGGACAGCGGCGCGGGGCTCACCTTCAACTCACGCCGCACCAGGCCCGCGCCCAGCTTCAGCGTGCCGAAGCGGAGGTAGCCGTTGAGGTGCGTGCGCGCGTCGGTATTGCCGGCCGCGGGCAGGGTCCCGGCCGGTTGACCGAAGAAGCCGCCGGTGGCGCCCCCTTCCAGCTTGTCGTGCGCCAGCGCCACGCCCCAGGTGGGCGCGTCGTACTTCGCCAGCAAGGACCAGGCGCGGCACTCGCCCGCGGCGTTCTCGCCGCCGCAGTTGGCGGGCGGCGCGCCGTCGCGGCCCAGCGAGTAGGTGGCCCCCAGCGTGACGCCTTGGAACGTGCCCCGGTAAGACACCGAGTTGTCCGTGCGCGCATTGGGCAGGTAGGGGTCGAAGGCCGCGAGGCCGAAGACGGAGGGCCCGATCACGTCCGCGTCCAGCATCGAGAAGAACGTCATCGTCCAGTGCCGGCCCAGCGTGAGCGTGCCCCAGCCGCCCGACAGGCCGACGAAGGCCTGACGGCCGAAGCCGCGACCGCCCTGCAACAGGTTGCCGGTGTCCACACCGAAGCCCGACTCCAGCGTGAACACCGCGCGCTGGCCACCGCCCAGGTCCTCGTTGCCCCTCAGGCCCCAGCGCGAGGGCAGTTGCCCGCCGCTGAGCCCGGGCATGCGCGTGACCGAGCGCCCGGCGGCGCCCACGTTGTTCACGCGCTCCACACCGGCATCGACGATGCCGTAGAGCTGCACGCCCGGCGGTGCGGGTGCCTGCGCCTGCGCGCTGCTCGCGGCCAGGGCCATCGCGGCCGCCGCGCTGCTTGTCCATCTCATGTCTTGTCTCCTCGTGGGTGGTTGTTCGGGGGAATGGCCGCGGGCGCGGCTAGAGGTCCAGCACCAACTGCGGTGTGAGCGCGCGGGACACACAGGGCGCCATGCAGTCGCCGCGCGCCTTCTCTTCGTCGGTCAGGAACAGGTCGTGGTGATCGGGCAGACCGCCAAGCACGCGCGTGACGCAGGTGCCGCAAACGCCCTGCTCGCAGGACGTGTCGATGGACACACCGGCCTCACGCAGCGCATCGACGATGGTGGTGCCCGGTGGCACCGACAGCACCTGCCCGCTGCGCGCCAGCGTCACCTGGATCGCGCCGGTGGCGGTGGACACGGGCAGCGGATCGGCGCTGAAGTACTCCAGGTGGACGCGCTCCTTCGGCCAAGCGCGCTCGGCCGCCACCGCGCACACCCGGTCCATGAAACCGCGCGGTCCGCACAGGTAGAGCTCCGCCCCCTCGGGTGGCCGCGACAGCGCCTCGCGCAGGCTGGCCTCGGTCTCGCTGTGCCCTTGCCCCAGGTGCAACGTGGTCTTCTCGCGAAAGCCCGGCGAACCCAGCAGATCCAGAAAGGCGGCCTGCGCGGCCGAGCGCGCGAAGTAGTGCAGATGGAACGATCGGCCGCGCCGCTGCAGCGCGCGGGCCATGCACAGCAAGGGCGTGATGCCGATCCCTCCGGCCACCAGCACCGAATGCGCCGCGTCCAGGTCGATGGGGAAATGGTTGCGCGGCGCCGAGATGGCCAGCGCGGTGCCCACGCGCAGGCGCTCATGCACCGCGCGCGAGCCGCCCCGCGACTGCGCCTCGCGCTTGACGGCGATCGTGTACGCGCACGCGTCCTCCATGGCGCCGCACAGGGAGTACTGGCGCACCAGCCCGGGGGCCAGGTGCAGGTCGATGTGCGCACCGGGCGCGAACGGAGGCAAGGGGGCACCGTCGGGTCGCGCAAAGCGCACCTGCAGCACGTCCTCGGCCACCGGCACGGTCTCGCTCACCACGACGTCAAGCGTGGCCGAGGTCATGCCCGCTCCCGCACCGCGAACAGCGAGGCATCGGCCGCGAAGCCGGCGCAGTACCGCTCTTTGGATTCGCTCGTGCCCATTTCGCCCGTGACCACCACCATGTCACGGAAGTCGTTCTGCGCCGGCTCGCGCACCACGCCGCGCGGGTCGCGCCCGGCCAGCACCTCATCCACCGCCTCGTCGAGCATGCGGCGCGCGCGCACGATGGCGATGTCGCTGGAGGACAGGTGCTCATTGGCCTGCTGGTGCACCACGCCCTGCGCCTGCGTGATCACGATGTCGTGCACGGAGAAGCATTCGCCCAGGCCGGCATAGGCCTGGCCCTTCATCGACTCGCGGTCCTGCGAATAGAGCTGTTCCTGGCGGCGCCACATGCGGTCGCCTTCGGCCTTCTCGGCGCTGTACTGGCGCTCCAGCGCGCCTTTGTCGAGCTGGCCGCTGCGGTGGAAGATGAACTCCCAGCGGTAGTGGTGCTCGTCGTCGATGGGCACGTCCCACAGCATGGTCAGGCCGCCCTCGCCGAGGTAGCCCTCGAAGCCGCCCACGGCGCAGGCGTTGGGCATCACGAAGTTGGTGATGCGCACCGAGCAGCGGTCACTGTCGGCGATGGCGCGGCGGGTGTAGAGCCGCACGCCGAATCGCGTGTCCTCGATCGAGAGTTCCGGGCGCGCCTGATTGGCGAACACACCCCAGCGCGCCTGCATCTGCGCATCGGCCAGCTCCAGCTGGTGCAGGAACGAGGTGTGCACCGGGTCGATGTTGCCCTCGCTGGCCTGCAGCCAGTTGCAGTCGCCCTGCCAGCGCGTCACGTAGCAATGCGCCGGCCCGCCTTGCAAGGCCGGGTAGCGCGGAAACAGCGGCGGCTCGCCGGGGCCGAGGTAGGCCCAGAACACGCCCGCCGCTTCGTGCAGCGGGTAGGACTTCATGTGGATGCGGTCCTTGGCGGTGGGCGAGGCCTCGGCGGGTTGATCGAGGCAGCGGCCATTCACGTCGAACAGCCAGCCGTGGTACGGGCAGCGCAGGCCGCCATCCTCCACGCGGCCCAGCGCCAGGTCGGTGCAGCGGTGCGCGCAACGGCGGTCGATCAGGCCGACCCGGTTCTGGTCGTCCCGGAACAGCACCAGGTCCTCGCTGAGCAGGCGAACGGGCTGTGGGGCGGCCCCGGGCGGCAGGGAATCGATCAGGGCAACGGGTTGCCAGTAGCGGCGCAGCAGCTCACCGGCCGGCGTGCCGGGGCCGGTCTGCGTGAGGTACTGGTAGCGGTCGGGTCCGCGCGGCTTCGCGCGCACGGTCACAGGGGCGGTCATGTCGTTCATGGTCAGGTCTGGTACAAACAAAACTGATAACAGCTTCATTGTTTGTTTGAACCGGACACGGCCTGAAGAGGACTTTCACGCAGCTCAGCTTTAAGATGAATGCATAGCTCGCACCCACCAACCGCGCTGAAACCGCCATGGACATCAAGCAACTGCACAACTTCTGCAAGGTCGCCGAACTCGGCAGCCTCACGGCGGCCGCGCGCACCCTCGACCTCACGCAGGCCGCGCTCAGCCGGCAACTCGCCCTGCTGGAGGCGGAGCTGGAGGTGGAGCTGTTCCGCCGCACCGGCCGGGGCCTGGTGCCCACGCCCGCCGGCCAGCGCCTGCTGGAGCAGGCGCACCTCGTGCTCCAGCAGGTGGCGCTCATCCCGCGCGCGGTGCGCGGCGTGGGTGACGCGGTGCGGGGCCACCTCGCGCTGGGCCTGCCGCCCAGCCTGGCGCGGACCATCGTGGTGCCGCTGGTGGAAGCCTTCCAGGCGCACATCCCGGAGGCGGTGATGCGATCGGTGGATGGGCTGTCGGCCAACCTCGTCGAGCTGGTGGCCGGCGGCAAACTCGACTGCGCCATCGTCTACAGCGTCGTGCCCACCGACAAGGTCGTGCTCACCCCACTGGCCGACGAGGCCTTGTACCTGGTTTCAGGTCCCGCCGGGGGGCCCCCACTGGGCAGCTCCGTGCCGTTGGCGGAGGTGGCCGACCTGCCCCTCATCACCGCCGGTCAGGACAACGCCGTGCACCAGACCTTGTGCATGGGCCTGGCGCGGCTGGGCCGCAAGCCCTGCGTGGCGCACGAGATTGCCAACCTCACCGCCATCCTCGACCTCGTGCGCAACGGACACGGCTACTCGGTCATTCCCCTGAGCGGCGTGCACTCCTGCATCGACGACGGCCTGCTGCGACTGCACCGCATCCGTCGGCCCGCCCTGCAGATTCCCTTGTTCATCGCTCAGCCTGCGCGCGCAGAGGATCCGCTGACGGTGAGCGAACTGAACTTGCTGCGCAACGTGGTGCTGGAGCAGCTCAGCCGCTTCGACGAGGACGTGGAAGGGGCGGTCGCCGCGCATCGGTGAGGCCAGCGCCCCGCTGTCCGGCGGCAGAGGCGCGCCGGGACTTGGCCGCCGAAGCGCTTGCTGCCATCATTCGCGCCGCTGGCGCACCCGCGCCGCCAGGAGCCCCCATGAGCGCAGCGCACATTCGCCAATCCGTGGAGGAGCTCGCGAAGCACTTCGCGGACAACCCGCAGGACGCCATCTCGCGGGACAAGCCGGCGGTGGCCACCGTGGAGTCGGGCCTGCGCTGCAAGGCCGTGGGGCCCAAGGGCGAGGTGCTGATCACCGACATGCCGGCGCCCATCGGCGGCGGTGGCAGCGCGCCCACGCCGGGCTGGTACCTGCGCGCCGCACTGGCCAATTGCGACGCCACCATGATCGCCCTGCGCGCGGCGCAGCTCGGCATCGAGCTCAGCCAGCTGGAAGTGACAGTGGGCAGCCGCTCGGACAACCGCGGCCTGCTGGGCGCGGGCGATGGCGAGGCCCACGCCGGGCCGCTGGACGTTCAGCTCACCGTGCGCATCGCCGCGCCCGGCGTGCCGGCGCAGACGCTGCATGAACTCGTGCAGTGGGCCGAAGCCCACTCGCCCGTGGGCGATGCGCTGCGCCGGGCCCTGACCGTAAGGGCCGAGGTCCAGGTGGCCTGAGCGCGCCGGCGCGCCCTCGCCGCGCGCCTCAGCGCGGGCCGGCCTCGTGCCCCATCGCGTCCGCGTGCAGGGCTTCGTTGAGCTGGTCCACCACCAGCGCCCAGGGCGCGTCGGCCTTGATCTGCTCGGCCAGGAACTGGCGCTGGGCGTCGTTCCAGTGCGGCGCGTCGCAGATGTGCACGTCGGCGGGGATCTGGTGGTCCACGATGAAACGCGCGATGTCCTGTTCACCGGCGTCGAGCCCCAGTTGCAGGAACAGGTTGGTCATTCGGGGGGTGGTTTCGTCCATCGCGGCAATCTCCTGAGCGTTTCGAGAATGCGGGGATTGTCGGCGACCGTTCGGCGGCTGGCTTGTAGGCCAAGGCCGCGTCGTGGGCGCACGACACCCGGTCGAGCACGGCTTCGGCGGTATGGTCCTGCCGATCACGGCTTGCCCGCTCACCGCCCATGCCACGCACGCTCTTCACCTCACCGCCCTCGCCCTGGCCCAGCCTCGCCGTCTGGCTGCTGCTCTGCTTCGCCGCCGCCGCCATCGGGGCCGTCGCCTCCGCCAACGCGCCGGATTTCTACGCCCAGCTGAACCGCCCGGCCTGGGCGCCGCCGGCCTGGCTCTTCGGCCCGGTGTGGACGGTTCTGTATGGGTTGATGGCGCTGTCGGCCTGGGTGGTCTGGCGTGAGGTGCGACTCGAACAGGGTTTCGCGGTGTATGGGCTGTTTGGTGCCCAACTCGCCGCCAACGCGCTGTGGACCTGGCTCTTCTTCGCCTGGCGACAAGGCCAGTGGGCCTTCGTCGAGATCCTGGTCCTCATCGCGCTGATCGTGGCGACGATGAAGGTCTTCTGGCGCATCAGGCCACCCGCGGCCGCGCTGCTCGTGCCCTACCTGGCCTGGGTCTGCTTCGCCGCCGCGCTCACCTTCTCCATCTGGCAGCGCAACCCCGGCCTGCTGTAGCGGGCGCGTTCAGCGCAGCGGAATCGGCGTGGCGCGGTCCACCGCCACCACCGCCACCGAGTTCTGCGGCGAGCCCTCGATCAGGCGATCGGAGTACGTCAGGTAAACCAGCGAGTGCCGCTTCGCGTCGACCATGCGCACGATGCGCAGGCGCTTGAAGACCAGGCTGATGCGCTCGCTGAACACCTCTTCCTGGGCCTTGATGGGCTTGGGGATGCTGATCGGCCCGGTCTGGCGGCAGGCGATGGACGCCTCGGCCTTGTCTTCCGCCAGCCCGAGCGCGCCGCTGATGCCACCCGTGCGGGCGCGCGACATGTAGCAGGTGACGCCGTTGACGCCGGGGTCGTCGTGCGCCTCGACCACGATCTTGTGGTCGGGGCCGATGAACTTGAACACAGTGTCGACGGAGCCGATTTCTTCGGCGTGGGCGAGCGAGGCGAAGACCAACAACAGGGAGCAGGCGAGGCGGCGCATGGGTGGGGCTTTCGGCAAGGCGTTGACCAGACGGCGGTGCATGATCCGCCATCTCCGACGGACCACCGCACACAGGCCATCATGCCCGAGCAGCCCGCCCGGCCGACCGCTCAGGGCATGGCGTCGTGGTGGAACACCTTGCTGACGATGCGCCAGTCGCCGTCCAGCTTCACCAAGGTCAGCAGATCGATGAACGCCTTGGGCGGGATGGAACACTCGAGCCGGACGAACGCGGTCACCGGGCCCGCGAACTCGATGGCGAGGATGCGGTCGGTGCGCGCATGGCCCTGGCTCGCCGGTGAGGGGCGCTGCGCCACGCGGGGAAAGTAGCTCGCCATGTCCAGGTGCAGCAGGTGGCCGTCCGTGGCGCTGAAGTAGTGCGCCTCGGGGTGAAAGACCTGCTCCAGCAGCGCCACGTCGCTGTGGTGCAGGCCGTCGAAGTAGCGCCCCAGCACCTGCGCGACGGCCGCGCTCTCGCGGGCGAAATCCGCCGCCGCGCTCACGATGTGCCCCGTCGCCGGTATTGCAGCGCGGGCAAGCCGCCCACGCCCCAGTTGTCGAGATCGATCTCATCGATCACCACATGCGTGAGCGCGGGGTCCTTGTCGAGCACACGCTGCAGCAGGCCCGTTACGCCGGCGATCAGTTCGGCCTTCTGTTGCGCGCTCACGTTCTCGCGCGTCACCTGGATGTTCACGTAGGGCATGGCGGCGCCTCAGTTCAGGCGCTGCACCGCTTCGCGAATCCGCTCGCCGAACAGGCGCGCGGTGCGCAGATCGCCAGGCACCAGTTCATCGGCCGACGCGTCCGATGGCGTGGCGGCCATGAGCCCACTGAAGGAGGCCAGGTAGTTCACGTCGTCGCGCACCGAGGCCTTGGCATTGGCCGGCAGCATGCCCGTGCCCACCCACAGCATGCCGTGCTGCTGCGTGAAGGTGAACAGCGAATTCAGCGTGGCCAGCTTGTCGCCGTTGATGCCGGCGGAGTTGGTGAAGCCGGCCGCCAGCTTGTTCTTCCACTGCTGGTTCATCCACACGCCAGTGGTGGCGTCCTGGAAGCGCTTGAACTGCCAGCTGACGTTGCCCATGTAGGTCGGCGTGCCGAAGACGATGGCGTCGGACGCGGCCAGGCGGGCCCAGTCCGGCTCGCTGACGCGGCCGTCCTGGTCGATCTCGATCAGGTCGGCGCCGCTGCCTTGCGCCACGGCCTGCGCGAGCTTTCGGGTATGGCCGTAGCCACTGTGGAAAACGATGCTGATGCGGGAAGTCATGGTGTGCCTCGTGCCCTGAAAGGGCGGTTGAAAAACGATGCCGTGATGGTATTCATCGCCTTTCCATTGATAAACACATATACTTGAACTTCATTCATTACATGACGTAAATCATGGCTCGCGAATTCGGCGTCACCTCCCTGGGCAGCATCGAACTCTTCTGCCTGGCGGCCGACCTGGAGAGCTTCACCGCCGCCGCGCGGCAGGCCGCGCTGACGCCAGCCGCCGTCAGCCGCGCCATCGGCCGCCTGGAAGAACGCCTGCAGGTGCGCCTGTTCGTGCGGACCACGCGGCGCATCCGCCTCACCGACGAAGGACGCGCCTACCACCAGCAGTGCAAGCAGGCCCTGGGGCAACTGGCGGAAGCCGAACGCCAGCTCAGCGGCCACCAGGCGCAGCCGGCGGGCGTGGTGCGCATCAGCGCGCCCACCTCGTTCGGGCACCACCGCCTGCTGCCGCTGCTGCCGGCGTTTCGCGCGCGCCACCCGCAGGTGGCGGTAGACGTGCAACTGAGCAACCGCAACATCGACTTCACCGCCGATGGCTTCGACCTGGCGGTGCGCGGGCGCGTGCAGGCCGACTCGGGCCTCATCGCGCGCCCGCTGATGGACGCGGAGCTGGTGGTGGTGGCAACGAAGGCCTACCTGCGCCAGCGCGGCACGCCGAAGTCGGTGGAGGATCTGCGCCAGCACGACTGCATCCAGTTCGTGCTGCCGCGCACCGGGCAGCACGTGCCCTGGCGCCTGCGCGTGGATGGCGATGAGAGCGACGTCCCCACGCAGGGCGGCATTTCCGTGTCCGAGGACATCGTGGGCGTCGCCACGCTGGCGCGTGCGGGCGCGGGCCTGGCGCAGATCTACCGCTTCATGATCGAGAAGGACCTGGACAGCGGCACCCTGGTGGAGGTGCTGAAGCCGCTGGGCGGCGCCTCGCGGCCGTTCTCGCTCATCTACCCCGCCAACCGGCACATGCCCTTGCGCGTGCGCGCCCTGGCGGATTTCCTGGTGGCGAGCATGAAGCCCCGGCGCAGCCCGGGACGCGCTTGAATACAGGCGCGATTCCGTCGGCATCCAGCGGCACGCGCTGCACCGCGAACAACCAACCACTGTGCGCCACTTCCGGCGGTTCGCCAAGTGCGGAAATCCCAGTGGCCGAGCGCTTTCCCTGGTCTTCACAATGGTCCGCAGCTTGCCCCGCCCAAGGACCGAGGTCCAGAACAAGAAGACCCGAGAACAAGACATGACGATCGCGCGCAAGCCGACACGCGAGGCCGAACGCCTCGCCCGCCTGCAAGAGCTGGGCGTCCTGGACACGTTGCCGCACGCGGCGTTCGACGTCATCACCGAGCTCGCGGCCCACATCTGCGACTCACCCATCGCGCTGATCTCGGTGATCGACGACGAGCGCCAATGGTTCAAGTCGCGGGTAGGCCTGCAGTCCACGGAAACCGCGCGGGACTTCGCCTTCTGCGCGCACGCCATCCTGGAGCCGCACGCGGTGATGGAGGTGCACGACGCGCTGAGCGACGAGCGCTTTCGCGACAACCCGATGGTGATCGGTGAACCGCACATCCGCCACTACGCGGGCGCGCCCATCGTCACCAGCGACGGCCTGGCGCTGGGCACCGTGTGTGTCATCGACCAGGAGGTGCGCCGGCTCAGCGCGTACCAGCTCGACACCCTGCGGCTGCTGGCGGCGGTGGTCGCGCACATGTTCGAGCACTCGGCCAGCCTGCACGGCAACCTGTCGCACGAGACCCGCCGGCTGAAGCACCGGCAAGCCGTGATGCAGGCCATGGGCGACGCGGGCCTGGACCTCAAGGTCTTCATCGACCGCGACTACCGTTACCGCTACGCGAACGGCAGCTACCTGGCGTACTGGAACCTGAGCGAAGGCGACCTGCTCGGCAAGACGGTGCCCGAGCTGCAGACGCCCGCGGCCTTCGCCGCCACGCTCAAACCCCACCTGGACGCGGCGCTGCGCGGCGAGCAGCGGCGGTTCCAGACCATCATCGACTTCGCGGCGACCGGCCCCCGGCACGTGGAGGTGACCTACATCCCCGCCCTCTTCGACGAGCAAGGCCTGCCCACCGGCGTGGTGGGACGCGTGCAGGACATCCACGAGATCAAGGCCCGGCAGGTGCAGCTGGAGGCCACCGTGAAGCTGCTGGAGCAGCGCACGCTGCAGCAACAGCAGTACATCCACGTGCTGTCGCACGACCTGAAGGAGCCGCTGAACACCATCGGCAACTTCGTCTCGCTCATCGACGAGGACTACCGCGCGTCGATGGCTCCCGACGGCCAGACCTACCTGGACCACGTGCTGCAGGGCACGCGGCGCATGCGCAGCCTCATCGACGACCTGCGCCGCTTCTTCGAGGTGGAGAACCACGTGGTGTCCATGGAGGCGGTGGCGCTGGACAGCGTGGCGCGGCAGGCCGTGCAGGAACTGGCCGAGGCCATCGAACGCCAGCGGGCGATGGTTCGCATCGACCCGCTGCCCAGCGTGCACGGCAACGCCTCGCTGCTGCGCATCTGCCTGCAGAACCTGCTGTCCAACGCCCTGCGCTTCGCGCGGCCCGGCGAGCCGCCCCAGGTGCACATCCATGGCACCGAAGGCGAAGCCACATTGAGCGTTCACGTGGACGACCAGGGCATCGGCATCGACGCCGCCCACCACGAAACCATCTTCGAGCCCTATGCGCGCCTGCACGCGCGCCGCGTCAGCGAGGGCGCCGGCCTGGGCCTGGCGATCTGCCGCCGCATTGCGCGCATGCATGGCGGCGACATCGTGGTGCTGTCCACCCCCGGCGTGGGCAGCCGCTTCAGCCTGTTGCTGCCCCTCCCCGGACGCGGCGAGGGAGCACCCGAATGAGCGCCTACGCCCGCGTCATCCTGGTCGACGACAACGAACTCGACAACGACTTCCACGAGATCGTGTTGCGCAAGGCGGGTTACACCGGCGACATCCTGCGCTTCGAGTCCGGTGTCGACCTGCTGGACTTCCTCGCGTCCGCGCCAGCGCAGCCGCGCACCTGCGTGCTGCTGGACATCAACATGCCCATCCTGAACGGCTTCGACACCGCCGACCGGCTCGCCGGCATGGCCCTCCCGGATCCACCCGAGGTGCACATCCTGAGCTCGTCCGACTCGCTGGCGGACCAGCGGCGCGCCAGCGCTCAGCCCTTCGTCCGCGGCTACCTGGTCAAGCCACTGACGGTGACGGCCGCGCGCCGCCTGCTCGGCGCCTGATCGCCCGAGCGGTGCGCTGGCGCGCCAGTGCGAAGCCTCAGAGGTTGCCCTTGCTCCACGGCCCCGTGATCGCCACCGTGATGCCCGGCGTCTGGATGTTGGCGAACAGCACGCGGCCCGTGGGGTCGAAGGTGGCGCCGCAGAACTCCGAGCCGCGGTGGTCGGCCGCGCCCACCGTCTTGCCGGCGCCCGCCACCTGCTGCGCGCTCAGGTTCACGTTGTTCTTGCAGAAGATGTAGGCCTCACCCACCGGGTTCAGGCCCAGCAGGCGCGCGCCGGTACCGAAGGCGTCGGTCGAGCCGCCGCCGTCCTCGCACAGCACCACGCCGCCGCGCGGGCTCACGGTCACGTTGTCGGGGTTGTTGCCCGCCGTCTGGTGGCCGCTCACGAAGATGGCGCGCAGGCGCATGGTGGCGAGCGTGAGTTCCCAGACCGCGCCTTCGCCGTTGCCCACGCTGCCGCTGCCGTTCACGCCGGCCGCGGTGTCCACGATGAACATCTTGCCGGCCGAGTACCAGATGCCTTCGCCCCGGCTCATGCGCGCGCAGCCCTGCGTCAGCGCCTGGTGCGTGGGCCCGGCCGCGAAGCCCATGCTCACGCCGCCGGGCTGGCCCACCACCACCACGGGGTCGGCGTCCGGGTCGGCGATGTCGACCCACTCCAGTTCGTACTCGTCGCCGATGTCGGGGTTGAGCAGGCCCTGGTCGTTGGCCTGCGCCAGCGTGGACGGGCGGGCCTGGCGCACCAGCGTCTTGATGCGCGCGGCCTGCAAGGCGCCGCCGCGGAGCAGGCTGCCCACCACGCCCGAGCTGTCGTTGGGCACGTAGCGGAAGAAGGCCGCGATGTTGCGGTTGTCCTCGGTCTCGTAGACCACGCCGGTGGCGGGATCGACGGCCACGGCCTCGTGGATGAAGCGGCCCATGCCGACGATGGGCTCGGCGATGGTGTGCGTCGGGTCGGCGGCGACCTCGAACACGTAGCCGTGCTTCCTGCCGCCGATGCTGGAGAAATCGTAGATGGTCTCTTCGCAGGTGAGCCAGGAGCCCCAGGGCGTGGGGCCGCCCGCGCAATTGCCCAGCGTGCCGCCGATGGAGCCCATCGAGCCGGCCCACTGGTTGTCGCGCCACAGCAGGTTGCTGGTGCCGCCGGCCGGATAGCCCACGAAGGGCGCGGGCGCGGGGGCCGCGGGGTCGGTGACGATGCCGCCCGCGCCGATGCGGATGGGCAGGCTGCCGTAGAACACCGTGATCACGCCATTGACCAGGGTGGTGGCGTAGCGGTGCGGGGCCGGGATGGCCTCGGCGGGCGTGCCCACCAGGCCGCGCTCGTGGTTGCGCACCAGCACCAGTTCGCTGCCACGGCCCACGCGGCGCGACAGCACGGCGGCCATGCCGTCGTGGCTGCCGGGGGTGGGCGCGCCGTCGTCCATGGCGTCGCCCGTCCAGCCATGGCTGCGGTAGCTGAAGCCGGGCGGCAGTTGCAGCAGCGGCAGGCCGGTGGCCAGGTCGTTCACGGGCGCGATGGGGCCGTAGGGCGAAGTGGCGGAGACGGTCTGCTTGCCGGTGGCGGCCAGGGCGTTTTGCGCGTAGAGCGCGCCCATCACACCGGCAAAACGGGTGGCGGCCAGCGCGCCGGAGCCTTGCAGCAGGCGGCGGCGGACGGGCGAGAACGAATCGGACGGCATGGACATTCCTCGTGGGGATCGGTTCGTGGGGAGGCCGCGAAGCGGCCGAAGCGGCCGAAGCGGCTCATCTGACGCCCATCTTGCCTGCCCGCCTTTGCCAACTCCACGACGCCAAGCCCGCCGCGGCATGGTCCGTTTGGCGCAAGGGCTCGCGGCACCCGCCCCGCCGCTGGCGCCACGGCACTTGCATCCGGTGCGGGCGGCGCTAGCATGCGGGTGCGCAGCCGAACCGCCCCAGGAGGCCACATGAAGCGCGTCGCACCCTTGCTAGCTCTCGCCGGCCTCGCAGCCGGCGCCCCCAGCCTGGCACAAGACGCCACGCGCTTGCGCGACCTCGACGCCGCCGCCCGGGTGACCCTGAGCAAGGACGAACTGCAGCAGCTCATGCCGGGGGCCACCGTCAGCCGCGTGTCCGGCCGCGGCAACCGCAACATCTGGAAGAACGAGCCAGGTGGCAGCTTCGTCGCCTCTTCCGACAACAAGGACCGCGGCAGCACCATGCCTTCCACCGCGCGCGGTCAGTGGAGCCTCTCGGACGATGGGCGCTACTGCGTGCGCATCGAATGGCGCTCGGTGGAGACCGAGGACTGGTGCCGCTTCATCGTTCGCGCGGGCAACGCCTACTACGGCACCCGGTCCGACCAGAACCCGGACGAGCGGATCTACCGGCTAGAGATCACGAAGTGAGCCGCTCGGGGGCGACGTCCCCCGATACAAAAACTCACGCGGGGCAGGGCTCGGCGCGGCCTTGTCCTACAGCCCCTGGCCGGCGAGCCCCGCAACATGGCCCCAAGCCCGGCCACGCCTTGTGCCCCGAGGCCCGACACCCCAGAGGAGCAGCCAATGAAAACCACCTGGGTCCTGGTGGCCGACGAAGCCATCGCCCGCATCCTGGAGCGGCCCCGCCGCGCCCATCGAAACCTCGTTCCCGTGGAAGAGCTGACCGACCCGGACGCGCACGCGCGCGAGTCCGACATGCACAACGGGCCGCACGGGCGCCGCGCCGGGGCCGGAGGCGGCGGCAGCCCGCAAGCCACCGTCTCGGCCAGCGATTCGGCGCGGCACCAGCACGCGCAGGCATTCGCCAAACGCATCGCCCAGCGCCTGCTCGACCACCGCCGCGCGCAGCGCTTCGACGCCCTGCATCTGCTGGTGGCCCCGCGCCTGCTGGGTTACCTGCGCAATGAGCTGCACGCCGAGGTCAGGTCCACGGTGGTGGACACCGTCGACAAGGACCTCATCCACGAAAGCAATGCCGACCTGACGCGGCGGGTGTTCGGGCCGCCCCCGACCGCCGCCTGAGGCGCGTCACCGATCGCACCGGAGGTCCCATGAAAGCCAAAGTCCTGAACGACGCGCCCGAACGCACCATCGCCCTGGTCCTGGACCGGGGCGACGAGGTGATGTCCAGCCTGCAGCGCTTCGCCACCGAACACAGCCTCACCGCCAGCCGCGTCACCGCCATCGGTGCCTTCGAATCCGCCGTGCTGGGCTACTTCAACTGGGACAGCAAGGAGTACGAGCGCATTCCCATCGACGAACAGGTGGAGGTGCTCTCCCTGGTGGGCGACATCGCGCTCGATGGCGACCAACCCAAGGTGCACGCGCACGTGGTGCTGGGCCGGCGCAACGGCCAGGCCATGGGTGGCCATCTGCTGGAGGCGCGCGTGCGGCCCACGCTGGAGTTGATGCTGGTGGAGTCGCCCGCGCACCTGAAGCGCGTGTGCGATCCGGTGAGCGGAATTCCGCTCATCCGGATCGGGGCGTGAGGCGCTTTCACCGCGTTCCCGCCCCCACCAGCATCTCGCACGGCCCCACGAAGCCGGCCGCCGGGCTCTCGAAGCGCAACAGCGCCTGCTCGATCTCCCGCCAGGTGTCGTCGCGTTCTGCTTCGCTCAGGCTCGCCATCATCTGGTGCAGCGCGCCGAAGGACTCCCGCTCGAAGCGCACGCATTCGGCGGCCGTGGGCAGGTGCACGGGCGAGTCGATGCGGCGCACCTCCACGTCGCGAAAGCCCGCCTGTTCCAGCGCCCGGGCCAGCACGCCCTCACCGCCCAGTGAGAACGGCCCGGGTTGACCCGGCAGCGGCGGCGGCAACTGCGCGCGGCGGCGAATGATGCCGACAGGTACCGAGAAGAAGGCATTGCGATCGGCCGTGGCGTACACCACCGCGGCGAAACGCCCACCGGGTTTCAGTGCGTGGCGAATGCCGGCCAGCGCGCGTTGCTGGTCGGGGAAGTAGATCAGGCCCACGCGCGACACCGCCGCGTCGAAGGACCCGGCGGGCAAGCGGTCGTGGCGCTCGCCATCCAGTTCCAGCGTCTCCACGTGGGACAGCCCGGCCGCATCGGCCGCCGCCTTGGCGTAGCGCAGGATCGCGGGCGAGATGTCGGTGGCCAGCACGTGCCCGCGCGCACCCACGCGGCGGGCCGCCGTCAGGGTCTGCTCGCCCGCCCCGGCGGCGACGTCGAGCACGCGCGAGCCCTCGCCCACGGCGGCCATGTCCAGCATGGCCTCGGTGGCGGGGCCCAGCCAGCGCGCCAGCAAGGGGCCCCATCGGTCCCAGGCGGGGGCGGCGCTCTCCCATTGCGCGCGCGTGGTCTGGCGGAATTTCTCGGCGTCGAAAACGGCGGGTGCGGGAGAAGAAACAAGGGTCTCGGTCATGGCGGTTCTCCTGGAGGAAGACCGGTGCGACGTGCACGGTCGGCCCGCAAGTTAGGCCTGCCGCCAGCACCGCTCAAGTCCAGAATCTGGAGTAGGCAGGCCAGGGGGGCGCCGCTAGACTGGCCCGCATGATCGACTACCTGCAGTTCTGCACCGTCGCCCGTGGCGCGGAAGTGCTGGGCGAGCTGTGGACGCCCCTGGTGGTGCGCGAACTGCTCTGCGGCAGCCACCGCTTCAACGACATCCACCGCGGGGTGCCTCGCATGTCCGCCACGCTGCTGACGCAACGCCTGCGCAAGCTGGAAGAGATCGGTGTGGTGGAGCGGCGCCGCGCGGAGAAGGGCTGGGAATACCACCTGACGCCCGCCGGCGAAGAACTGCGCCCCATCGTGGTGGGCATCGGTCACTGGGGCGCGCGCTGGATCGGCAGCCGCCTGCGGGCCGATCAACTGGACGCGGGCTTTCTGATGTGGGACATCCGCCGCTTCGCGCGCCTCGAGGAATTTCCCGCCGACGAACGCACGGTGGTGCACTTCCGGTTTCGCGACGCGCCCGCGGCCGAGCGGCAATGGTGGCTCGTGGTGCAGCACCGCGAAGCCGACCTGTGCCGCGACGACCCGGGCCATGAGATCAGCGTGTTGGTCGAATCGACCGTGCGAGCGCTCACGGAGATATGGACCGGCGACAGCGACCCGGAGCAGGAAATCCGCGCGGGCGGCCTGAGTGTCCAGGGCGCGGGGCGCAACGGGCAGCGCCTGTGGCGCTGGCTCGGGCGCAGCGTGTTCGCGCCCACGCGGATGGCGCAGCGCGCAGGGCGCGCCTAGCCGCCCGCGGACAACTCCTTCGCCACCTCGACCACCAGGGCCCGCAGCCAGCGGTGCGCCGGGTCGTGCCGGTGGCGCGCGTGCCAGGCCATCTCCACCGGAAAAGTGCCCAGGTCCACGGGCGCGGGCAGCACCTTCAGGCGCGGGTCTTGCGCCAGGCGGCGGCAGATCAGCGACGGCAGCGTCGCGCAGTGATCGGACAGGGCGATCATTTCCGGGATGGCGAGGAAGTGCGTGACCGAGACCGCCACCTCGCGCTGCAAGCCCTGCTTCTCCAGTGCCTGGAACAAACCCACACGCAGGCGGCCGCCCGGCGGCACCATGTTCACGTGCTTGAGCCGTTCGAACTGCTGGCGCGACAGGCGTTTGTGCACCGTGGGATGGTCGGCCCGCACCACGCAGGCCAGGCTTTCGTCCATCAGGTGCTGCACCACCAGGTTGTCCGGCGCATTGGCCACGCGGCCCAGCACCATGGCCGTGTCGCCCGACATCACGCCCGTGTCGGCCAGGTCGGCGCCATAGGGAATCAGCCGCAACTGCACGCCTGGCGCGCGTTCCTGCAAGCGCGCCACCACCCGCGGCATCAGCACGAACTCCACGTAGCTGTTGGGGGCGATGGTGATGCGCTGGCGGGCCTTGGCGGGGTCGAAGGCCTGCTGGCCCAGCACCACCTCGTCCACGCTGGCCAGCGCCGCCGCCAGCACCGGTGCCAGTTCCTGCGCTTTCTGCGTCGGCTCCATGCCGTAACGCTGCCGCACGAAGAGCGGGTCTTGCAGCATGGCGCGCAGGCGCGTGAGCGCGTTGGACAGCGCGGGCTGCGTGATGCCCAGGCGCTGCGCGGCCCGCGTCACGCTGCGCTCCTCCATCAGCACCAGGAAGACGGGCAGCAAGTTCAGGTCGTAGCGCATCCAGTCATCATGTCAGATGAATATCTGGAATCAAAGAAATAAAGTGGTGGAAATGAATGCCGGTGGCCATGATTCGGGCCATTCCCCCTTCCCTTCCAACCTTCCACCGGAGCTTTTCATGATCACCTTCTACGCCTACGGCGCCCCCAATCCCCACAAGGTCTCCATCGCCCTGCTCGAGCTGGGCCTGGAGCACGAGATCAAAGTCGTCGAGATCTGGAAAGGCGAGGGCCAGTCGCCCGGCTTCCTCGCCATCAACCCGAACGGCAAGGTGCCGGTCATCGTGGACCACGACACCGGGCTCACGATCAGCGAGTCCAACGCGATCCTGCTGTACCTGGCCGAGAAGACGGGCCGCCTGCTGCCCACCGACCCCGCACGGCGCCAACGCGCGCTGGAACTGCTGTTCTTCCAGGCCTCGGGCGTGGGCCCCATGTTCGGACAGCGCGCCTGGTTCACCCTGTTCGCCCCCGAGCACGTGCCCTACGCCATCACCCGCTACCGCAACGAGGCGGAGCGCCTGACCGGCGTCATCGAAAGCCTGCTGCCCGATGACCAGCCCTGGTTCCTCGGCGACGAGTACTCCATCGTGGACATCGCCTTCATGGGCTGGATCTGGACCGCCGTGAAGATGCACTTCCCGATCGACGCCTACCCCAAGCTCAGCGCCTGGCTCGACCGCATGCTGGCGCGCGAAGCGGTGCGCCAGGGCATCGTCACGCCGAACCCGCTGCCGACCTTCGGCTGCCCGGCCACGGCGCAGCCACTGGCCGCCCCCTCCACGTCCGCGTCGTCGGGCGCCGCTTCGTCCGAACGAGCAGAAGCCGTCGCCGCCTGATCCACCCATTCCTGCCACAAGGAGCTCACCATGGCACTGAAAGACATCCTTCCCGGCGCGCTCGGCTTCGGCACCGCGCCCCTGGGCAACATGTTCCGCGACATCCCCGAGGCCGAGGCGCGCGCCACGGTGGACGCCGCCTGGAACGACGGCATCCGCTACTTCGACAACGCGCCCTTCTACGGCGCGGGCCTGGCGGAACTGCGCATGGGCGAGGCATTGGCAGGGCGCCCGCGCGACGACTACGTCATCAGCACCAAGGTCGGCCGGCTCATCCTGGATGAAGTCGAAGACGTCGCCGCGCGCGACCTGGGCGAGAAAGGCGATGTGTTCAAGCACGGCCGCCCCAACCGCATCGTCAACGACTACTCGGAAGACGCGACGCTGCGCTCCATCGAGGACAGCCTCAAGCGCCTGCGCACCGACCGCATCGAGATCGTCTGGGTGCACGACGTGGCGCAGGATTTCTATGGCGACGAATGGCTGGGCGTGTTCGAAAGCGCGCGCAAGGGCGCCTTCAAGGCGCTGGACCGGCTGCGCGACGAGGGCGTGATCAAGGCCTGGGGCCTGGGCGTCAACCGCGTCGAGCCCATTGAACTGCTGCTGGGTCTGGAAGGCCCGCGCCCCGACGGCTTCCTGCTCGCGGGCCGCTACACCCTGCTCGACCACGAGCGCGCGCTGCAGCGCGTGATGCCACTGGTGGCGCAGCGCGGGCTGGGCATCGTCGTCGGCGGGCCCTACAGCTCGGGCGCGCTGGTGGGCGGGCCGAACTTCGAGTACGCGCCGGCCACGCCCGAGATCCTGGCCAGGGTGGCGCGCATCAAGGCCATCGCCGACCGCCACGGCGTGAGCATGAAAGCGGCGGGGCTGCAGTTCGCGCTGGCGCACCCGGCGGTGGCGGCGGTCATCCCCGGCGCCAGCCAGCCCAGGCGCATCGCGGAAGACCGCGCGGCGCTCGACGAAACCGTGCCGGCGGACTTCTGGCGCGAGCTGCGCGCGGCGGACCTGGTCAGCCGGGAGGCGCCACTGCCCCTCGCGGGCTGAAGCGCGTCGCCCTCAGTGCGCCGCCGGCACCGGCGCACGAGTGGCCAGCGCCACCGCATCCGCCCCCGCCGCGTAGCGCAGCCGGGGCGATTCGTCGTTCACCGCCTGCCACACCGCCTCGGCCACGTCGAGCTCGCTCGTCACCGCCGCCGGCTGCGCAAACGAGGCGAACACCTCGTGGGCGTAGGGTGCGTAGGCCTCGGGGATCAGGCCCTGCATGCGATCGGCGCCGTTGGCGGTGAAGCGCGTGCCGGGGCCATAGCCGGGTTCCACCAGCTTCACGCGCACGCCGAAGGCCTGCAACTCCAGCGCCAGTGATTCGGTGAAGCCCTCGATCGCCGTCTTGCTGGCCGTGTAGGCCGCCACCAGCGGGAAGGGCGCCAGCGTGGCGCTGGAGGTGACGTTGATGAGCAGGCCCGCGCGGCGCGCGCGCCAGGCCGGCAGCACCGCCTGCGCCATCGCCATGCTGCCGAAGGTGTTGGTCTCGAAGATCTCGCGCACCGTGGCCATGGGCGTGGCTTCGAAGGCGCCGAGCAGGCCCAGGCCCGCGTTGTTCACGAGCACGTCGATGGGGCCGGCCGCGTCCAGCGCGCGGGCGATGCTGTCGGGCTGCGTCACGTCCAGCGGCAGCACACGCAGCCGGGGCGAGAGCGGCAGCAGGCCATCGCGCGGCGTGCGCATGGTGGCGATGACGTTCCAGCCCTTGGCGTGGAAGTGGCGCGCGGTTTCCAGGCCGTAGCCCGAGGAGCAGCCGGTGATGAGGATGGTTTTCATGAGAAGTCCTTTCGGTGGTGTTCAGGCTTGCGTTGAAGGTGCCGCAACGATAGGACGCCTCGTCCGGACTATCTACAATCCTGAATCCGAATCACTTTTGCAACCGTCCGGAATCATCCGATCATGGTGGACCCGCTGGCCGACGTCATCGCCCTGCTGCGCCCGCGCGCGGTGTACTCCAAGGTCATCAGCGGTGCGGGGGCCTGGGCCGTGCGCTACCCGGCCTTCGGGCAACCCAGCTTCTGCACCATGCTGGAAGGCCACTGCGTGCTGGCGGTGGACGGGCAACAGCCGCTGGCCCTGCAGGCCGGCGACTTCGTGCTGATGCCCAGCACGCCCGGCTTCACGCTGCGCGGCCCGGAGCCCGCGCCACCCGTGCACATGGACCCGGCGCGCACCGCCGGGCAACAGCAGCAGGGCGAACTGCGCCACGGCCGGCGCAAGGGCCCGCCCGAGATGCGCATGCTCGGCGGCTACTTCCAGTTCCAGTCGCTGGACGCGGCGCTGCTGGTGTCCCTGCTGCCCAGCCTGCTGCACGTGCGCGGCGTCGATCGCCTGCCGGTGCTGGTGCAACTGGTGCGCGACGAATCCCTGGCCGATCGGCCGGGCCGCCACCTGGTGCTGGCGCGGCTGGTGGAGCTGCTGCTCATCGAAGCCTTGCGCGGCGCGGCGAACGAGGCGGCGCCGCCCGGCCTGCTGCGCGGTCTGGCCGACGAGCGCGTGGCCGTGGGCCTGCGCCGCATGCACGGCGCGCCCGAACGCGCGTGGACGGTGCCGGCCCTGGCCAGAGAAGCCGCACTCTCGCGCTCCACCTTCTTCGAGCGCTTCACCCGCGCGGTGGGCGTGCCGCCCATGGAGTACCTGCTGGCCTGGCGCATGGCCCTGGCCAAGGACCTGCTCGACCAGGGCGGCCTGCCCATTGGCGCGGTGGCCGAGCGCGTGGGCTACGGCTCGGCCAGCACCTTCAGCACGGCCTTCAGCCGCCACGTGGGGCAGCCGCCCAGCCGGTACGCGCGCGAGCGGCAGGGCCAAGGCCAGCCGGCCTGAAGACAGCTCTCAGGTCGGCAGCTTCGCGATCACCTTGATCTCGAACTGGAAGCCCGACAGCCAGGTGACGCCGATGGCGGTGGCCGTGGGGTAGGGCGCCTGGCCCCAGAACTCCGCCGCCACGGCCCAGGCGCGTTCGAAGTGGGTGTGCGGGTCCACCATGAACACGGTCACGTCGATGACGTCGTCGAAGCTGAGGCCGGCCTCGGCCAGGATGGCGTTGAGGTTGCGAAACGCCAGGCGCACCTGCTCGTCCAGGTCGGGCTCGGGCGAGCCGTCGGGCCGGCTGCCCACCTGGCCCGAGACGAACAGCAGGCCGTTGGCCCGGATGGCGGGGGAATAGCGGTGCGCGTCGTACAGGGCGTGGCGGCTGGGCGGGGACACCACGTCGCGGGTGGGGGTCTTGGGGTGCATATCGGGGGCTCCACGAATCGGTTGAAGGAGCAGGGAATCTAGGGACGCGCGCGCCACGGATAAACCGGCCAGGCCAACAATCACTGTTTGGCAAACCCAAACAATCCCCAGCCGAACCGGAGGCACCCATGGACCGATTCGACGCGATGCAGGCCTTTGCGCGCGTGGTGGAGGCCGGCAGCTTCACCCGCGCCGCCGAGACGCTGCGCCTGAACAAGACCAGCGTGACCCAACTGGTGCAGCAACTGGAGGCGCACCTGCGCGTGAAGCTGCTGCACCGCACCACCCGCAAGGTGCAGGCGACCGCCGACGGCGCGGCCTACTACGAGCGCGTGCTGCGCCTGCTGGCCGAACTGGACGACGCCGAGACCAGCCTCTCCAGCGCCCAGGCCTCGCCGCGCGGGCGCATCCGCGTGGACGTGCCCAGCCCGCTGGCGCGGCTGGTGCTGATGCCCGCGCTGCCCGACTTCCACGCGAAGTACCCGGACATCCAGATCGACATGGGCGCGAGCGACCGCATGGTGGACCTGATCGAGGACCGGGTGGACTGCGTGATCCGCGGCGGCGAGATCACCAACCCTTCGCTGGTGGCGCGGCGCGTGGGCGACCTGTCGATCGGCGCGTACGCCGCGCCCGCGTACCTGCAACGCGCCGGCACACCGACGCACCCGCGCGAACTGGACAGCGCGCAGCACCGCACCGTGGGCTACCTGAGTGCGCGCACGGGCAAGGTGCTGCCCTTGACCCTGCGCCGCGACGGCGAGCAACTGAGCCTGCTGGGCCGGCACGCGCTGGCGGTGGACGACGGCAACGCCTACCTGGCGGCGGGTGTGGCGGGGCTGGGCGTGCTGTGGCTGCCCACCTACATGGCCGAGGCGCACGCCGCGCGCGGCGAACTGGTGCCGCTCTTTCAGGACTGGCGCTTCGACCCCATGCCCATGTACCTGGCCTACCCACCGAACCGGTACCAGAGCGCGAAGGTGCGCGTGTTCATCGATTGGGTGGTGGAGGTGGTGAAGGCCCTGCCCACACACGGGGCCCCGTAGTGACGCCCTCGCCCCGATATGCTCTCGGGCCGCAAGCGACAAACCCTCCGACCACCCCGCCTGGCCCATGGCCACAGGAGCCGACCTTGATCGAGCCGCCCCTTCAACTGCCGCACGCCCCCCTGCCCGCCTACTACCGCGACGAAGCGGACCATGCGCGCTACGTGCGCCGCATCTTCGACGAGACCGCCGTCGACTACGACCGCATCGAACGCGCCATGGCGCTCGGGTCGGGCGGCTGGTACCGGCGGCAGGCCCTGGCCCGGGCCGGGCTGGCGGCGGGTGACACGGTGGTCGACGTGGGCATCGGCACCGGCCTGCTGGCGCGCCAGGCCCGCGAACTGATCGGCGAGGGCGGGCGCCTCATCGGCGTGGACCCCAGCCCCGGCATGCTGGCGCAGGTGGACCTGCCCGGCGCCGAACTGCGCGCCGGCCGCGCGGAAGAGCTGCCCTGCGCCACGGGCGAGGCCGACTTTTTGAGCTTTGGCTACGCGTTCCGGCACGTGTCGGACGTGGACGCCGCGCTGGGGGAGTTTCTGCGCGTGCTGCGGCCCGGTGGGCGGCTGCTGATCCTGGAGATCAGCCAACCGACGGGCCGGTGGTCGCGTGCCTTCATGAAGTTCTACATGCGCCGCGTGGTGCCCACGCTGGCGCGCGTGGTGGCCCGCGAACGCGGCAGCGCCGAGCTGTGGCGCTACTACTGGGACACCATCGAGGCCTGCATCCCGCCCGAGCAGATCATGCAGGCGATGGAGCGCGCGGGCTTCCAGCAGGTGAAGCGCCACACCGACCTGGGCGTCTTCTCGGAGTACACGGCCGTGCGGCCGTGAGGTGGCCGGAGCAGCCGTGAGGGCAGGCCCAGCCGGCCCTACTCCGCCTTCATCACCGTCTCGCCCTTCAGCGGCCCCATGTCGCGGATGTTGAAGCGGTGGCGCTTCCAGCCCGCGTAGGTGCGCCGCCAGTTCAGCACCGAGACGACGTAGTACAGCAGCTTGAACATCCTCAGCGAGGCCCGGTACGCCGGCCCGTGGTGGATGTCGGCCGCCAGCAGCGACATCAGCCCCTGCTTCACCTTGAACACGTTCTGCGGGTGCATGAACATGTCGCGGATGGTGGGGTTGGTGACGCGGTAGATGAACCAGGAATAGTCGCGCGGGCCCACCCGCACGCGCTTCTCGAAAGCGGCGCGGGCGGCGGGCAGGCGCTTGGGCTCGTCCAGCGCGGTGGCCACGAGTTGCGCGCCGTCGAAGGCGCTCTGCATGGCCAGGAAGACGCCTGAGGAGAACATCGGGTCGATGAAGGTGAAGGCGTCGCCCACCATCAGGTAGCGCTCGCCCGTGGCGTGCGTGCTGGCGTACGAGAAGTTGCCGGTGGCGTGCACCTGGTCGTCCACCAGCGTGGCGTGCTTGAGCCGGTCGTGCAGCTCGGGGCACAGGGCGATGGTGTCGAAGAAATAGTCCTTCAGCGGCTTGTCGCGCGCCTTCAGGTAATAGGCCCAGCACACCGCGCCCACGCTGGTGGTGCCGTCGGCCAGGGGGATGAACCAGAACCAGCCGTGCTCGAACCAGCAGATGCTGATGTTGCCCTCGCGCTTGCCCTCCAGCCGGCGGGCGCCGCGGAAGTGGCCGAACAGGGCCGTGCTGTTGTGGGCCTTGTTCTTCTGTTTGCACTTGAACTGGTTCGCCAGCAGCGTGTCGCGGCCCGTGGCGTCCACCACGAAGCGCGCGCGCCAGCGACGGGCCTCACCACTGTCCAGCCGCGCCTCCACGTTGGCGCCTTCCTGGTCGAACGCCACCTGCGTGACCTTGGCGCCCTCCAGCGCCTGCGCGCCCGACCGGGCGGCGTGGCGGAACAGCAGCTCGTCCAGCTCGGAGCGGCGCACCTGCCAGGCCGAGGACTTGGAAGGGTCCCAGCCCTCGGCGAAATCGACGTAGCTGCAATAGTCCAGGTCGGGCGGCACGAACTCGATGCCGTACTTCGGCATGCCGATTTTGTCGACCTGATCGCGCACGCCGAGCCGGTCGAACAGGGCCACGTTGCCGGGCAAGAGCGACTCACCGATGTGAAAGCGCGGGTGGTGCTCTTTCTCGAGCAGCACCACCTGGCGGCCTTCGCGCGCGAGCAGGGCGGCGATGGTGGAACCGGCGGGGCCGCCGCCGACGACGAGCACGTCGCAATTCTCATCAGCTTGCATCGAGTCATCTCCCGGGTTGTGGCCTACGTGGGCCGGGCGAAAAAATACCACGCCGGAGTGGCCGCGCTGTCCGACAGTATGGGAACTCGACCGTGGCGCGCGGAGCCCGCTTGCCCTGATACCCCCCACCCATTGGCCAACAGGGGGTGGTGTCGAATGACCAAGTCAGAAACATTGCCAAGGCCATTGCCCTGGCCAAAGGTTACGAGGAGTGAGCGCCATGCGCAAAGCCAACACCGCCGGAACCGTCAGCAAGCGCAAAGCCGGTACGAAGACGAGGCCCTACGACGTGGCGGCCTACCTCAGCACCCCGGAAGACATGGCGGGCTACCTGGACGCCTGGCTGACCGAGGCGCCCGACGACGCGGCCGGGATCGCGCGTGCACTGGGGGACATCACACGCGCCAAAGGCATGACGCAGGTGGCCAAAGACGCGGGGGCGTAAAGCTTCAAAGCGGGCGCGGCCACTTGGCCACCAGCCCGCCACCTACCGCGCGGCCCAGAGCCTGAACTCGACGTGCTTCGCGGCACCTTGAAAGTCCAGGTCCGTCGACAACAGAACCAGATCATGTCGCCGGCACAGCTGAATGAGCAGTGCATCGATTGTTCCGATCTGCACGCCGCGACGGCGACAGGCGTTTCGAACCTCCGCGGCCTCGATGTGGTCGTCCCGGTCCGGCTGCAGGAATGCGAGGGCAGACAGGCGCTCTACCAACTGCGCGCGGGCCTTCGGCCCGGCAAAGCCTTGCAGCAGCTCTTGCAGCACGAACCCCGTCGTGAAGACCTGATCCGCACCCATCAATGCCTCCCGCAGGGCCACAACCTGAGGCTCGGACTGCTCGGTGTCCCGGCGCAGGGCCAACGACCATACGCTCGTGTCGACAAGCATGCTCATCGCTTGCGCGTCCGCTCCGCCTTGTGGTCGAACGATGTGTCCCAGTCCAGCTTTCCGAAGAGCTCCGCCACGCGGCGTTGCTCTCGGCGGGCAATGAACTCTTGCAAGGCCCGCGTGACTGCGGCCTTTTTGGTGGACTCCCCACTGACGCGGTAAGCGCGCTCCAGGAGATCTTGATCGAGGGCGAGATTGGTGGCCATGTGTAGCTCCTTGAGTTGCAGTCTACACAACCACCCACCGTGTCGCAACGAACGCATGACGAATGACCGGCCCCAAGCCGGGAATGGGGAAGCTGTGCACGTCCGGCGGCATCAGGCGCTACGCACCGGCTCATACCGCAGCACCACCGCCCCCGATCGAAACGCCTTCTGCCCCACCAGCCGCAAATCCACGTGCTGGGGCAGCCCCGCGAACAGCGTGGGCCCACGCCCCACCAGGCGCGGGTGCACGATGAACTCGTATTCGTCGATGAGGCCCAGTTGCGCCAGGGCCATGGGCAACTGCACGCCCGCCACGTACAGGCCCTTGCCCGGTTCCTGCTTCAGGCGCCGCACCTCCGCCCCCAGGTCGCCGCGCAACAGCTCCGCGTTCCAATCCACCCGTTCGAGCGTGCTGGACACGACGTACTTCTTCGCCGCGTGGATGGTCTGCGCGAAGGGCAGCGTCCACTCGGGCATGCCTTCGGGCCGCACGCCCGTCTCGGCCACGGGCCGCCAGGCGCTCTCCATCAGGCCGTAGATGACCCGCCCGAACAGCAGGGCGTCGGCCTGCGCCAGGGTGTTGGCGGCGTGGCGGTGCAGCTCTTCATCGGGGCCCATCGCCTCGTGGTCGTAACAGCCGTCCAGGGAGATGTTGATGGAGTAACGAAGCGGGCGCATGGGGCTCCTGAGCGGGTGGATGGCGGGGGTGGGCGGCTACCGGGCCAGCATGCCCGAAGGAATAGACTCTGCGGAATTCTGCTTTCCCGCACTCACCCCACACATCGTCGTAGGAGAACCCGTGGTGATCAACCCCGCCAAAGACACGACCAAAATGAGCTCCACCGAACTGCGCGAATACGCGGAGCGGTTGATGCGGCAAGCCGAGGAACAGTCGACGAAGGAATTCGAGTCCACGCTCAACTTCCTGTCGGACAAGCTCACGCACATGGGCAAGACGAAGAAGGACGCTGTCATCCACCTCATCAAGATGATGAAGAGCCATGAGGCGGAGGAGACGCTGGCCGAACTGGCGGAAGGCGCCGGCTTCACCAGCCCCCGACGGGCCAAGGAGCGCGGGGACCTGGACAGCGAGGGCAATCCACCCGAGATCGGCGTGACCTACCAGTTGCCTACGGGCGAGACGTGGACGCGCAAGAGCAAGGTGGGGGCGACGAAACGGGAGTTTGCGGCGTTTGCGAAGACGACGACTTGGGGGGCTATGAGGGTGTGAAGTCAAGCCGGCACACGTTCATGAAGCTCGATCATGGAACAGCGCAGTCTGTACGACCTGGCCAACTACCTGAGCACACCCGAGAACAGGAACTTTCTAGGTCAACGAATGGGCGCTCCTGCGCGATCGCTCTACATGCGTTGGTCAGAGAGCGGGCTTGAATAGAAATCGCCGCCGCTGGAGATAGCTCGGCTGCGGCGCACCTTTGCTTGGCACTGACATGCGCTGCCCATCGTATGGTTGCAATTGAGCACGCAGTGCGCTGTCTTCACCCACACGGCTCCAGTCGATCCGAATCGTCAAGTCATCCTCGATCAGCAGTTGGCCATTTTCGAAGGCGCGGTCGACCAACAAGGACAGGCAGATTCCATTTGCCGGGTCGAGCCTAATGGATTGATCTCGGCTCCAGGGGACAATGTGGGAGGCGACAAGAAATGCTCTGCTGGCAATGCCGGTGATCGCGCAGCGATAGCCATAGTTCGCTTTCACCGCGGCGGCGAAAGCTCTCTGTGCGCTGCCCCTGGTTTTGACCGTAGCCGTGGCATCGGGCACCTCAAACCTCCCCTGGTCAATCTTTTGTCGGAAAGCTTCTACCTCTTGTGGATCCGTTTCGGCGGCCTCGGCGGCTGCATCCGTCGGTGCGATTACCGGGAATCGCTGCAACAGAGAATCCAGTAGTTGATCGAGAGAGGCGGCGACTCCGGGAGCCAGCGGAGCCGTCTGGACCCAGGCATCGTGGTTTTTCGCAGGGTCAAAGAACAGGCCATGGCCAGGCGCGCGAAGATACTCAATAAGCGCGCCACCCTCGTCAGGCGTGAGTTCAGTGATCGCCACCGTCTGATCGGCTGATTCAGTGATCCGAGCCAGTGCATTCTTCACAATCGCGCTTGGCGCCGTACCAGCACTGTGCAGCAGCGTCCATGCGAGCGCAGATCGCGTAGATGTCTTTGTGGCGAGGACTCGCACCTCCGGTGGCGCGAGGTTCAGGTCTGCCCACGCGAAGTGCTCGTGCGGATCCTTGAGGTAAGCGCGTAAGTGCAGTGTTCTTGATTCGTCTCGAAGCTTTACCGCCATAAGGTACGGCTGACCGGCGCCACGACTGGCAAGCAGCGCCAGTTCATGCTCGGCAGCAGCAACCGCGGAATGCGTCGGGTCACCGGGGATGGTCTCAGCAGTCGCGTCGCTGGGGTTGAGCGTCATCTTCCAAGCGTCAGGAGCGTGGCTGGTCCCCCACTTGAGATGCGGTCGATCCGCGGAGTTAAATACGAGCGCGCCTTGAGCATTTCCAGCAGGCCACTGGTAAGTGAGCGGCACAGACTCAGCACCCGTTACATCGACAGGAAAAAGGCGCCTCACTGCGTCGAGAAACTCGCTCGTTCGGGAAAGCTGAATGTAGTCCTTCGTGTATTTCGTACCGCTTAAGCGTCCATAGGTTGCTCGATGAGCCGACGTACCATAGTGAACAACGAGAACCCACTCGACAGGGTGCGCAGGCATCTAGAACCTCCCAATGATGATGGCTTCTGGCGACTGATGTGCCTCTACTTCTCGACGGCTTTGCGCGGCCAGTGCACGTCGCGTAGTAAAACGGATGATCTCCGCGCGTGGGAACAACGCATGTACGACCTCTGTGTCCCGATTAGACATGACCCAGTGCACGCCACGCTCCGACAGGTCTGCGCAGATCTTCGCAAGCTCGACTAAGTCTGCCAACTCAAATGTCTTGGCTGTGTACTTGTTGAATTTCGCAGTCGGCTCCTTCTCGACATCGGGGCGCGAGAAGACGGGCAGGTATGGCGGGTCGAGATAGACGAAATCGCCACGCGTTGCACCCACGAGCACTTGGCGGAAGTCGCCCGCAACAATGTCCGCACGTACCAATGCCCGCCGGACCGACGTCATCGTCGCCTCGCTGATGCCCTTGAAACTGCGATCACCCCAAGGCACATTCATGGCGCCGGTTCGCGAATTTTCACGCCAGAGGTGGTTCCATGAGACCGCGTTGAGGTAGAGGAACCGCGCAGCCTTTTCAAGGGGCGCTACCGGTACTGTCGCACGTACCTCGTAGTAGAACTCCTTGGAGTCGCGCGCCGCATACCAGTCGAGAAGAGGACGTAGCGCCGATGGATGGTCCCTCATCGCGATCCAGGCCGCGACCAGATGCTCGTTTAGATCGGCCAACCGCGCACGACCCGATACGCGCGCCGCGCAGGCAAGAAAAACAGCGCCTCCACCCAAGAATGGCTCGTAGTAGTTCTTGATGTCCGCCGGAACGTGCGGGAGGATACGAGGAAGGAGTCTTGATTTGCCACCGACCCACCGGATGAATGGTTTGATCGGGAGCTCTTCGGGCTGCGCGCTGTCTGATGGATGTGAAGGCATGCTAGGAGCCGGGATGGATTCTTCTTGTGGCTCTGTCTTTCACCTCGGAGGTGATGCCTCATGATATCCTGTAAATAACCCCAGTATCGCCGCTAGTCGTTGTTCGCACTGCTCATGATGTTCCCTCCGTCCGATGTTCAACTGATGTGGCCGAACAAGGAGCTGCAACTGCGAGCCTCCGGGGATGACGGCTGCGAATGGGTGCAGCCGGCTGACGACCGGCTGCTCATGCCGCTCAAATTCGAGGCCCTCACGGATGGCCCCCTGGACGCCCGCACAAACGTGCTGGTCGCTGGAGACGGCCTTGACGCGCTGGAAGCGCTCGCTGCGCATACCAGGGCGTTGGATGGCGGCATTCGTCTGGTGTACATCGATCCGCCTTTCAACACTCAAGGCAGCTTCCGCCAATACAACGATGCAATGAACCGGCCGATGTGGCTGAGCATGATGCGAGACAGACTGGCTGCGCTGCGCCCCTTGCTCTCCGAGGATGCGAGCGTATGGGTCCATCTGGATGATTCGGAGGTACACCGGGCTCGCTCTGTAATGGATGAGGTTTTTGGCGAAGGCGCATTCGTTGCTTCGGTGGTATGGCAGAAGAAGACGACGCGCGACTCGCGCGCGGCCTTTTCATCCAATCACGACACAATTCTGGTGTATGCCCCGAGTGGTCCGAAAAAGTGGAAAACGTCGCGCAATCTGCTGATCAAAGATGAGGCGCACTTGCAAAACCGTGACGATGACCCTCGCGGCCCGTGGGCCGATGCGCCTTTTACGGCGCCTGGATTTCGCAGGGCTCAACAGTACGACATCGTTACACCTACCGGCCAGGTGTTGCGGCCACCGCGAGGGCGCTCGTGGTATGCAACGCAACAGACCTATCGTGATCTGCTTGACGATGGAAGGATCTGGTTTCCTAAAGGGGGCGATGGCTCGCCTCGACTAAAGCTTTTTGCACATCAGCTAAGAGGGCTTGTTCCGTTCACCGTGTGGGGTGCACCAGATACCGGCACAAACGACGATGCAAAGCGCCACTTGTTGTCCATGTTCCCCGAGGCAGAGGTTTTTGATACGCCAAAGCCCGAAGCGCTGTTGGAGCGCATCATCCATATTGCGACCAACCCGGGTGAACTGGTAGTCGACATCTTTGGTGGCAGCGGGACCACTGCAGCCGTGGCCCACAAGATGCGGCGGCGATGGGTGATCGCCGAGCGCAACACGCAAACAATCTTGGATTTCCTGTTGCCGAGAATGCAACGCGTGGTTGGCGGCACAGATTCCGGAGGGGTAACCGACATCACTTCTTGGACCGGAGGTGGGAGTTTCGAGATTGTTCACGTTACCCCCAGATTCGGAAAGCTGTCCAGACGCCACCAAGCAGAGACCATCAAGCGACAGCTAGCGCGCTCATCAAGTGAACAAGTGCCTCGCCTCAGACGGGGTCTTCAGGCCGAACTACTGAATTCCTGAATGCAAGTTTGAAGCGAGGCTCGCCCTGGCTGGCCTAACTCCCGATGATGAGTCGAGACCGCTGGCAGGGATAGCTCACCCTCGAATCAGTGGTCTTTCTAGCCTGGCGCTGGCTACCGGGGGCAGTTACAGACATTCACCGGCCTAACCAACTAGGAAGCCACGTCGATACCTTACCGGTGAAGAGTTGAAGGTTCAGCAGCAGCGCATGCGCGGAACGAGCCCGATCCCACCGCGTTCCCTCAACCCAGCGGGCACGCGGATCTTGAAAGCAGCAACGACATCAATTCGAACTCGTTAGAAGCGTCGCCATCGACAAGGCGAGCGACGCCGCGAGCCTTTCAAGTGTCTGCAGCGAAGGGTTCCTCGCTTGGCGCTCGATGCGCGCGATGACTGGCCTGCTGACGCCGGATCGCTGACTCAACATCTCCTGAGTCAGCATCAAGCGCCCCCTTGCTGCGACAAGGTTCTGCGCCAGCAGAGCCTCGATCAAGTTGTCAGCCTCCTGTCGAGCCACAGGCCGCGCTCCGAGCAGTGAACCTGTGGACACGCCCAGAGCACGAGCCAACTTATCCACCGTGCCCAAGGACACATTGAGCTCCCCTCTTTCCAGACGCTGAATCATTCGGCGGTCCACGTGGGCCTGCTCCGCGAGCGCGCGAGTACTCCAGTTGCCTTGCGCACGCAGAGCAACAAGGTTCCTGGCCAACTGGCCACGCGCGGGAGAGGTTTCGGACGCTTGATCAGGCACCGAAAAAGTGTGGAGACCAAACCCGCAGGGGTGGCGGCATTTAGGGCACAATGCCGACGCGTTTTTGGGAGTCTGCGCATGTTCGTTACCTCAGCCGCGTTCGTTCCGTTCCTGCATCCCTCTGCGGTTGCGCCTAGTCAGCAGTATTGGCGCGTGGTCACACTGACCCTGGAGAGACATTGGTATCTGGTCGTCCACAAGGTGCTCTTCCAGGGTCGCAAGGTGCCTCAGACCGCGCTGGTGGCGTGGGATGCCACGCTGGCGGACTTGCTAGCTGAAATCCCGCCCGACGATCTGATCGGCCTCGCGCGCCTTGACTGGCAAGGCGACAACCACGCGAGTTGGTCCTTGCGATGGCTGGAGGTGGGTTGGAGGCCTTCGCGCTGAGTAGCGCCCAAACCAAAGGCCCCGGAGCTCCCGCCCCAGGGCCTTCGTCCTCCCCTCCCTCGCTCCCCCTTCAGTTCAACTCAGAACGGGTAATGCCGCGGCGTCGTCTGCACCGTGATCCAGCGCAGCTCCGTGAACTCGTTGATGCCGGCCTTGCCGCCGAAGCGGCCGATGCCCGAGCCCTTGACGCCGCCGAAGGGCATTTGCGCTTCGTCGTGGACGGTGGGGCCGTTCACGTGGCAGATGCCGCTGTCGATCTTGCGGGCCACGTTGTAGGCGCGCGCAATGTCTTTGCCGAAGACGGAGGCGCTGAGCCCGTATTCGTTGTCGTTGGCGCAGGCGATGGCCTCTTCGGTGTTCTTCACGCGCACGATGCACTTCACCGGGCCGAAGGTTTCTTCGCGGTAGATGCGCATCTGGGGCGTGACGTGGTCGAGCACGGTGGCGGGCATCAGGGTGTCGGTGCTTTTGCCGCCGCAGACGAGCTTGGCGCCTTTGGCCAGGGCGTCGTCGATGAGCTCGTTGCAGAAGTTGACCGTGTTCATGCCGATGACGGAGCCCAGCACCACGGGCTCGGGCTTGCGCGGGTCGCCCACGGGCAGGTTGCGGGCCTTGTCGCCGAACTTCTTCACGAACTCGTCGGCAATCTTCTCGTCCACGACGATGCGCTCGGTGCTCATGCAGATCTGGCCGCTGTTGGCGAAGCAGCCGAAGGCCGCACCGTTCACCGCATCGTCGATGTCGGCGTCGTCGAGGATGACCATGGGCGCCTTGCCGCCCAGTTCCAGCACCACGGGCTTCAAGTACTTGGCGCAGGTCATGGCGATGATCTTGCCGACCTTGGTGCTGCCGGTGAAGTTGACACGCCGCACGGCCGGGTGGGCCACGATGGCTTCGACGACGGCGCCCGCGTCGGCGGGGGCGTTGGTGATGTAGTTCACCACGCCGGCGGGGAAGCCGGCGTCTTGAAAGGCTTCGACGATGAGCTGGTGGGTGCGGGGGCAGTTCTCGCTGCCTTTGAAGATGACGGTGTTGCCGCAGGCCAGGGGCACGCAGATGGCGCGCACGCCGAGGATGATGGGCGCGTTCCAGGGTGCGATGCCGAGCACCACGCCCGCGGGCTGGCGCACGCCCATGGCCAGGCTGCCGGGGATGTCGGAGGGGATGAGCTCGCCCGAGATCTGGGTGGTGAGGGCGGCGGCCTCGCGGATCATGCCGGCGGCCAGGAAGCAGTTGAAGCCGGCCCACATGCCGGTGCCACCGGTCTCAGCCGCCACGGCTTCGATGAACTTGGGCGTTTTGGCTTCGAGCGCGTCGGCGGCCTTGAGCAGCAGGGCGCGGCGTTCGCCGGGGCCGGTTTCGCTCCAGGTCTTGAAGGCTTCGGCGGCGGCTTCCACGGCCATGACGGCGTCGGCCGGGCTGGCGGCGGGGGCGCGGGTGGCCACGCTGCCGTCGAGCGGGTTGCGGCGTTCGAAGGTGGCGCCTTTTTCGGCGGTGACCTTGAGGCCGTTGATGAGCATGGACAGGTCGGACATGGGTTCTCCTTGAGCTTGTGCGGTGAGGTGTGTCTGTGCGGTCAGGCGGCCACGGCCTTGCGGCGCGCCACGGCGTCGGCGGCGTTGGTGGTGCCGGTGGCGGGGTCCTTGTCGGCGCCGAGGTAGGCCTCGCGGATGACGGTGGAGCGCGCGAGCAGCTTGGCGGGGCCGCTGGCGACGATGGCGCCGCGTTCGAGCACGTAGCCGCGGTCGGCCACGGCCAGGGCCTTCTTCACGTTCTGCTCCACCATCAGCACGGTGGTGCCGGCGTCGGCGATGCGGCGGGCGATGCCGAGCAGTTCGTCCACCATCTTGGGCGCCAGGCCGAGCGAGGGTTCGTCGAGCATGAGCAGGCGGGGCGCGCACATCATGGCGCGGGCCACGGCCACCATCTGCTGTTCGCCGCCGCTCATGGTGCCGGCCAGTTGGTTCGCGCGTTCGCGGAGTTTGGGGAAGTCGTTGAAGGCCTGTTCGATGCGGCGCGCGCGTTCGGCCTTGGGCACGAGCCAACCGCCCAGCTCCAGGTTCTCGGTCACGCTCATCTGCGGGAAGAGCTGGCGGCCTTCGGGCACCAGGGCCACGCCGCTTTCCACGATCTCATGCGTTTTCTCGGCGAGCTCTTCGCCGTTGAGCAGCACGGTGCCCTGTCGCGGGATGAGGCCGTTGATGGCCTTGAGCAGGGTGGTCTTGCCGGCGCCGTTGGGGCCCAGCACCACGGTGAGGCCGGGGCGGGCTTCGAGCTTCAGGTCGCGCAGCACCAGGAAGGCGCCGTAGCCGGCGCTGAGGCCGTCGATCTTGAGGTGCGCTTGCGAGGCGCCGCCGAGGCGGAAGGGGTCTTGGCGGTACCACATCATGCGGTGGCCTCTTGTTCTTGCGCCGCTTCTGATTCGGTTGCGGCTTCGCCCATCTCGTCGCCCAGGTAGGCCTCGATCACCTCCGGGTTGCGGATGACGTCGCGCGGCACGTCGTCGGCGATCTTGCGGCCCTGGTGCAGCACGATGACGCGCTCCACGTGGCGCAGCAGGGTGCTGACGGCGTGCTCGATCCAGACGACAGTGAGGTCCAGCTCGTCGCGCAGGCGGCGGATGAGGCGGGCCATTTCCTCCACCTCGTTCTCGGTGAGGCCGGCGGCCACTTCGTCCAGCAGCAGCAGCTTGGGGCGCGTGGCCAGGGCCATGCCGATTTCCAGCAGGCGCTGTTGCGAGGGCGTGATGGCGGCGGCGGGCAGGTCGGCCTGCGCGCTCAGGCCGATGAGGCCGAGGATGCTGTCGGGCGTGCGCAGCACCCAGGGCACGCCGATCTCGTCGCCCCAGAACAGGTATTCGCGGCGGCGCTTGCCGGCGAACTTGAGGCCGAAGGCGATGTTGTCGCGCACCAGCATGTCGCCAAAGGTGCGCGGGGTTTGAAAGGTGCGCGCCAGGCCGTGGGCTGCGAAGCGGTGCGGCGCCTTGCCCGCGAGCGAGTGGCCGCACAGGTCCAGCCGGCCGCTGGTGGGTTTGGTGACGCCGGAGATGGCGTTGAAGAAGGTCGTCTTGCCGGCGCCGTTGGGGCCGATGATGCCGACCAGTTCACCGGGCATGAAGCTGGCGCTGACGCTGTCGACGGCGGTGAGGCCGCCGAAGCGGACGGTGATGTCCTTGGCCTGGAGCAGCGGCTGCTTCGCTTCAGTAGACATGGCGCGCCTCCCGCTGCTTCTTCTCGCGCTGCTTGCGGCGCTCGGTCTCGCCGCTCAGGTCGTCCCTGGTTTCCTTCCACCAGGCTTTCAGGTCGCGCCACCAGCCCTTGAAGGTGTCGGTGCGCACCGACGCGAGCCCGCCCGGCAGGTACAGCACCGAGAGGATGAGCAAGAGGCCCAGCGACATCATGTACACCTGCGGCACCTGCAGGCGCAGGGTTTCGGCCAGCACGCTGAAGACGATGGCGGCGATGAGCGGGCCCCACAGCGTCATGGCACCGCCGATGAGCGCGATGAGCACCGTTTGAAAACCGATGAAGGGGTTGAAGACGGTGTGCGGGTCGATGTACGTCCAGCGCACGCTCATGGCCGCGCCCACGGCGCCGGCGATGGCCGCGGTGAGGGCGAAGCCGGCGGTCTTCACCAGGCGCGTGTTGACGCCCAGGGTCTGCGCGCGCTGCTCGTCGGCGCCGATGCCCATCATGGCCAGGCCGAAGCGGGTGCGGCGGATCCAGATCGACAGGAACACCGCCACCACCGCGAGCAGCAGCACGGTGAAGTAGATGGTGTCGCGCTCGGGCACGACCATGAGCACGCGGCCCACGGTGCCGGTGACGCTTTTCTCGAAGTAGCTGATGGCGTGGCGGATGAGCTCCGTCATGCCGAAGGTGAGCACGGCGAAGTAGGTGCCGCGCAGGTGCAGCACGGCCGCGCCCATCACCACCGCCACCACGGCCGCAATGCCCGCGCCGGCCGCGATGGCCACGGGCCAGCTCAGCGTTTCCAGGCCGATGGCGCTGGTGTAGGCGCCGATGCCGAAGAAGGCCGAGGTGGCGAGCGAGAGGTAGCGCGTGCTGCCGCAGAACAGCGCCCAGCTCGACGAGAGGGCGATGTACATCAGGCAGGTGAGCGCCATGGAGACGACGAACTCGCTGGCGAAGCCGGGCAGGGCCACGGCCCAGCCGGTGAGGGCGAAGAGCACCAACAAATCGCGGATGAGGAACTGTCTCGAATTCATGCTTTTCTGGTTTTGCGCGAGAACAGACCTTCGGGGCGCAGCAGCAGCACGCCGATGAACACGATGTAGCTGAGCAAGGCCTTGAGCGAGGGGTTGGTGAAGTGCATGCCGATGGCCTCGATGACGCCGAGCAGCAGGCCGCCCGCGAGCGCGCCGCCCATGCTGCCGAAGCCGCCCAGGGTGATGACGATGAGCGCCGTCACCGTGTAGGGCTCGCCCATGGAGGGGCTGATGGTGTAGGCCATGGAGAGCAGGCAACCCGCCACGCCCGAGAGGCCCAGGCCGATGCCGAACATAAGCGGGTGCAGGCGCTTGGTGTCGATGCCCACGAGCTGCGCGCCGGTGGGCGATTGCATGAGCGCGCGCACGCCCTTGCCCAGCAAGGTGGTGCGCAGCAGCACGATGAGCGCGCCCGCGAACAGCAGCGCCAGGCCGAAGACGAGCAGCTTGTTCACCGCGAACTGGGCCTGGCCGTCGGGCAAGGGGATGGCGAAGGGCTGGGTGAGGAAGTCGTAGCCGCGCAGGTCGCCGCCCCAGATCCAGCTGATGGCGTTCTGCACGAAGAACATGAGGCCGAAGGCCACCATGAGGCCACGCGCCTCGAACACATCGAGGTTGGGCGAGGTGGCGGTGAGGCGGCGAAAGCACAGCCAGTGCACCGCCACGCCGATGCCCATGAGCAGCGCGAAGGAGACGGGGATCATCCACAGCGGCGAGAGGCCGAAGGTGGCGGCCGCCATCCAGGTGATGAAGGCGCCCACCATCAGGAACTCGCCGTGCGCGATGTTGAGGATGCGCATGAGCCCGTACTGCAGGTTCAGGCCCAGCGCGACGAGCGCGTAGATGCCCCCGGTGATGAGGCCGGAGGCGATGAGCTCGATCCAGGAGGAAAACGACATCACTTCCAGGCGGGCTTGTTCGGGTTCAGCGCGGCGGTGGCCACCTGCTTGGGCCACACCACCTCGAACTCACCGTTCTGCCACTGGCCCACGGTGCCGGGCGTGCCCACGTTCTCGCTGCCCTGGAACCTGATGTCGCCGAGGATGGTTTTGTGCGTGGTGTTGGCCACGTAGTCGCGGATGGCCTTGCGGTCCAGGCCGTGCTGCTTCACCGCGTTGGTGAGGATCTCCAGCCCGGCCCAGCAGGCGCCGCTGGCCCAGCGGTCGGGTTCCTTCTTCTGGCTGGCCACGTGGGCGTCGAAGTAGGCCTTGGCGCCGGGGCTGGTCTTGCTGTTCCAGGAGCCCATGCCCAGCACGCCTTCGGCACCGGCGGCGGTGATGACGTTCTTGTAGAGCGGGAAGGCGGTGCCGACCGAGGCGTAGAAGAACTTGGGGTTGAAGCCGATCTCCTTGGCCTGGCGGCTGGCGAGGATGGTGTCGGGCGGGTAGGTGAAGCCGACGAAGGCGTCGGGGTTCTTGTCCTTGATGCTGCGCAGCGTGGGGCCGAGGTCCTTCACGCCGCCGGGGTAGCTGGTGTCTTGCACGAGCTGGATGCCGCTGCCCTGCAGCGCCACCTTCAGCGCGGCGTAGTTCTCCAGGCCGAAGAGGTCGTCGACGTAGATGCAGGCGACCGTCTTGGCGCCGTTGGCCTTGAGCATGTCGACGAGCGCGTCGCACATGGGCTTGGGCTGTTGCAGCAGCAGGAAGAAGTAGGGCAGCTTCAGGTCGATGAGGCGCTTGGACAGTGCGGTGGGCGCGAGGAAGGGGTACTGGAAGCGGTTGGCCAGCGGCGCGACGGCGAAGTTGGCGTTGGAGCCCCAGGGCGGCAGGATGAGGTCGACCTTGTCGCTGCCCATGAGTTTTTCGTAGGTGCGCACCACGGTTTCCACGTCGCTGCGGTCGTCGCTGCTGATGAGCTCGATCTTGCGGCGCACGCCTTTCACGTCCAGGCCGCCGGCGGCGTTCTGCTGCTCGGCCCAGAGCAGGAAGTTGGGCTCCTGGCTGGTCTGGGCGCCGCCCGTCCACGGGCCGGTGCGCGACATGCTGTAGCCCACGCGCACGGGCGCGCTCTGCGCCATCAGTTGCGGGGCGACCGCCATGGCGCCCACGGCGGCGGCGGTCTGCTGGATCATCACTCGGCGGTTGCTCATGGCCATGGTTTGTCTCCTGGTGTTGGGGGTTAGGGCGTGTTCACACTATTTTTCCAAGTGCGAACGGGGTGAAAACAGCGCCAATCTAGGCGCGCGACGACGGCCAGGCTGGACGCCTGGCCTAGGAGTGCAACGACGAGTGGCGCTGTTTTCACCCCGTTCCCTTCGGGTTGCGGTCCAAAAGGCCATGCGCCGCGTTGCGAAGCCTCGCCGGGCCACCGGCCCGTCTGCGTCTCGCGCCTTGCGCATGGCCTTTTGGTTCCGCAACGCATCTTGGAAAAATAGTGTGAACACGCCCTAGGACGCAGCGATCGTAGGAAGGACTCCCGCGCGCCGCTGTGCCGATGGCGCACTGTCCGCTTGACCAATCGCGCATGGCGATGCGGGTTTACCCGCAATGCTCGGGCGCCCCAGCGGGCGGGGCGGCACCAGACAATCGCCGCATGAGCAATCTGGCCCCGATGAGCACCGACGCCGTGGCGCCCACGGAGCGCGCCGCGATCTGGCGCGAGTGGGTGTGGACGCACTTCGGCGGGCTGGACTCCGACCTGTACGGCGACACCGAGTTCGAGGGCCACATGAGCGCCTCGCAGGCGGGCGAGGTGGTGCTGACGCGGCTGGAGGCGAACCGGCACCGCGTGATCAAGAGCGACCGCCTGGCGCGGGCCGGCGAGCGCGCGTACCTGAAGATCGTGGCGCCGTGGCGCGGCAGCGCGGGCGTGCAGCAGGCGGGCCGCGAGGCCTGGGTGCGCCCGGGCGGCTGGGCCATCTACGACACGACGAACGACTACGCGGTGTCCAACCCCGAGCGCGTGGAGCACCTGATCGTGATGCTGCCCAAGGCGCAACTGGCCGAGCGCGGCCTCTCGCTGGAGCCGCTGATGGCGCGCCAGATCGGCGGGGTGAGCGGCATCGCGCGCGTGGCGCTGGAGACCATGCGCACCACCTACCAGGAGCTGCCGGGCATGAGCGAGTCGGCCGCGCGCGGCGCGGGCGAGGCGATCGTGGAGCTGGTGCGGCTCTCGCTGCTGGAGCTGGCCGGGCGCGGCGACGGGCGCACGCAACTGGAGGCGTTTCGCGACCGCATCCGCGTGCACATCGGCCGCCACCTGCGCGACCCCGACCTATCGCTGGACCACATCGCCAGCGCGATGAACTGCAGCAAGCGCCACCTGCACAAGGCCTTCAGCGCCGAGGACGACACCCTGGCCCAGTACATCCTGCGCCAGCGGCTGCAGGGCTGCATGCGCGAGCTCGGCGACCCGGCCAGCGCCGCGCGCACCATCACCGAGATCGCGTTTTCCTGGGGCTTCAACAACACGGCGCACTTCAGCCGCGTGTTTCGCGAGCACACGGGGCGCACGCCGTCGGACTTTCGCGACCAGGCGCGTGAGCGGGTGACGAATCACACCCGCTCCAAGCCATAAGAAAACCGAGACGACTTCGAGGCCTCTGCGCACATAAGCTCTCCCGGGACCGCGCCACTGGGCCCCAGTGGCGTGCCTTACCGCAGCAAGGGAGCCAGGAATGAATGCGCCGTTGAAAAGGGTGGATGGGCCTACGGCCCACGACCCTTCACCTCACCACGATCTTTTCGCTGGCGTCTCCACCGGCGACATGCTGTCCTCGACACACACGGACGAGCTCGTGATCGCACTGTGCGGTCCTATCGGATCCCCCCTGCACGAGGTCGCCGACAAACTTCAAGAGATGCTGCGCAACACCTTCGCGTACCACACCTGCCGCGTCGTCCGGCTGAGCCGGTTCATCGAAGACCATGCGGGCCGCGCGGGGCGGTCGATCGCCGGCAAAGCCGCGGACAGACGACACGCCCTGATCGACTTTGGCGACGAGATGCGCCGAACCTACGGTTTCAGCGTGCTGGCGGAGTTGGCCGTTCACGAAATTCGGGTCGACCGGGAACTCAATGCGCGCGATCCACAGACCAGCCAATACCTGCCACGCAGGGCCTGCCACATCATTGATTCCATCAAGAACCAGCATGAACTTGAACTGCTGAGGACGGTGTACCGGGAAGCGCTCTACGTGGTTGGGGTGTTTGCGCCAGTCGCAGCACGCGAGCATGCGCTTCGCGCGCAGGGACTCGACAACACGGCGATCGCCCGCTTGATGGATCGCGACTCCGGAGAGGAGCTCGACGAGGGGCAGACCGTTCAGGAAACGTTTCCCCAGTGCGACTTTTTCCTTCGCACGGACTCCAACACCGACACCCAGCTCCGAGGCCGCGTCGAACGGTTTCTGCACCTGATCCTTGGCACCCAGGTCATCACGCCCACGCGCGCGGAGACCGCCATGTACGCTGCCGCCTCGGCGGCGAGCAACTCCGCCTGTCTATCGCGCCAGGTCGGCGCGGCCGTGACGGACAGGGAGGGCGAAATTCTCGCCATCGGCTGGAACGACGTGCCCCGGGCGTTCGGCGATCTCTACGTCACCGACCTGGGCACGAATGCCAACGGCAACGACGACCTGAGGTGCTGGAACTTTGGCGGCAAGTGCTACAACGATGAGGAAAAAGACCTGCTCGCCGGGCACGTCGTCGATGCGCTGGGGAGCCTCGTGAAGGAAGCCCATCGCGAGGCGGCCATTCAACTGGTCAAGAGCGACAAGAAGCTGCGCGGCTTGATCGAGTTCTCGCGGTCCATCCATGCGGAGATGCACGCGATCCTGAGCGCCCTGCGGCAAAAGGGTGATCGCGTGCGAGGTGGCCGCCTGTACGTCACGACCTACCCCTGCCACTCCTGCGCGAGGCACATCATCGCCGCGGGCATCACTGAGGTGTACTACATCGAGCCGTACAAGAAGAGCCTGGCCACCCGCCTTCATGGCGACGCCATGACCGAAAGCGAGGAGTCGGGGGACAAGGTGCGGCTGCTGCCGTACGACGGAGTCGCGCCCACACGATTCCTGAGCCTCTTCAAGATGAAGCGCGACTCGCGCAAGCAAGGCGGCAAAGTCATTCGCGTCGCACCCGATCGCGGAACGCCCAAGGTCGAGAAAAGCCTGGAAGCCTTGCCTGCTCTGGAGGCCCTCGTCGTAGAATCGCTCCGACGCAAAAGTCTTGTAGCCTCACCGACTGGAGCATCTGCCAGTGACACTGCCGGAACAACTCCAACTTGACTTCTCCACCACCGAGAAGCAGGCCTCAGACACTCCACCTGCGGTTGCTCAGGTGCATCGGTTGGCCGAATACCGGACCGCCAGAGACGCCCGCCGCATGTCGGGCGTATACGCGGCCATTTTTGACTCCATCAAGCATATCGAGGTCCGGCGCAGGCAAACGCCCCCGGTTGCCGCGGATTCGACGTCCCGCTGAACCGGGCCGGACGCTCAGCGTGGCGCGCAAGCGCGCGCCACCTTCATCGCCAACTGGTGCAAGGCCTGCCAGGGCTCGGCGGGCCAGTCGGGGAACTTCAGGCCCTTGACGATGCCGTCCACGGTGTGGGCGTCGTCGAGCCAGCGCGCCAGTTGCGCCGTGCCCAGGGTGGGCAGCACGCGCTCCACCAGCTTTTCCTTCACGCCCCAGACGCGGCTCTCGCGCAGGGCGATGGGCAGCGGGCGGCCATCGTCCACGGCACCGCGCACGCGGTTGAGGGTGCGGATGTCCTCGGCCAGGGCCCAGTGCACCAGCACGGGCGCCTCGCCCTCGGCCTGCAGGCCGTCGAGCATGCGCTGCACGCGCGCCACCTGGCCGGCGAGCACGGCCTCGGCGAGCTTGAAGGCGTCGAAGCGCGCCACGTTGAGCACGGCCGATTCGACCTGCTCGAAACCGAGTTCGCCCTGCGGGTGCAGCAGCGCGAGCTTCTGGATCTCCTGGTGCGCGGCGAGCAGGTTGCCCTCCACGCGGTCGGCGAAGAAGGCCAGGGTGCGCTGCCCCTCTTCGCCCGCGCGCACGCGCTGGCCCTGGGCCTGCAGGCGCATCGCGATCCACTGCGGCAGGGCCTTGCGGTCCACCGGGTCCACGCGCACGGTCACGCCGTGCGCGTCGAGCGCGGCGAACCAGGCGCTCTTCTGCGTGGCCATGTCCAGGCGCGGCAGCACCACCAGGGTGAGCGTGCTGTGATTGCCATCGGCGGCCTCGGCCAGTTGCTGCAGGGCGGCCGAGCCGTCCTTGCCGGGCTTGCCCGAGGGCACGCGCACCTCGACGATCTGCTTGTCGGCGAACAGGCTGAGCGAAGCACCGCTGGCGATCACGGACGACCAGTCGGCGTGCGCGCCGGCCATGGTGTGCACGGTGCGTTCGGTGTGGCCCTGCTCGCGCGCGGCGGCGCGGATGGCGTCGCCCGCCTCCTGGATCAGCAGCGGCTCGTCGCCGTGCAGGGTGTAGAGGCTGCGCAGCCCCTTCTGGAGCTGGGCGGCGAGCTGGTTCGCGGGGACCTGCATGCGGCCGTCAGATCTGGCGCACGGCGGCGAGGCGGCGCACCACCTGCTGCGCGATGTCGTTGGTCATGTCGCGGTAGAGCATCTGTTCCTCGGCGTCCTTGGACAGCACCTGGGTCTCGTTGAAGCTCATGTCGCGCTCGATCAGCAGCTCGGTGTCCTCGATGAGGATGCGCTCGTCGCGGGTGCGCAGGTTGAAGCGGAAGCGTTGGCGCAACTGCAGTTCGCGCACCTGGCCGGCGGCTGTCTGGCCCACGACCACCCGCTCGCGCTGGTCCACCTGCACGGTGAGGATCACGGGCGGCGGCGGCGTGCCGTTCACGCGCAGGTCGTTGACCTGCAGCTCGCGGTAGAGCTGGGACGTGACGTAACCGCCCGGGATGCCATTCAGTTGCACGGCGTCGAAGGCGAAGGTCGGCGCCTCGCGCAGCTTGAAGCCGCAGGCCGACAGGGCCAGTGCCGCCGAACCACCGAGCAGAAGGCGCCGCTGCATCACCATGATCAGACCACCACGTTGACGAGGCGGCCCGGCACCACCACGACCTTCTTGGGCGCGGCGCCGGCCGCTTGCTTGATGAAGGCCTCGCTGGCGAGCGCGGCGGCTTCGATGGCGGCCTTGTCGGCGCTGGCGGGCACGGTGACGCTGCCGCGCAGCTTGCCGTTGATCTGCAGCACGAGCTCGATCTCGTCGCGCTGCAGCGCGGCCTCGTCGGCCTGCGGCCAGGGCGCGTCGAGCAGTTCGCCGGGGTAGCCGAGTTCGCTCCACAGCGTGTGCGCGATGTGCGGCGTGGCCGGGTACAGGCAGCGCAGCAGGATGCCGAAGCCCTCGGCGGCGGCGGCTTCGTCGGCCGCGCCCTCGGGCGTGAAGCCCTCCAGCGCGTTGAGCATCTTCATGGCACCCGACACCACGGTGTTGTATTGCATGCGCTGGTAGTCGTAGTCCACCTGCTTGAGCACGGTGTGCACCTCCAGGCGCAGCGCCTTGGCGGCTTTGGACAACGCGGCCTGGCCCACGCCGGCGGCCAGCGCGCCCTGCTGCGCCCCCTGCGCATGGCGTTTGTGGCCATAGGCCCAGACGCGGCGCAGGAAGCGGTAGCTGCCTTCCACGGCTGCGTCGTTCCACTCCAGCGTGGCCTCAGGCGGCGCGGTGAACATGGTGTACAGGCGCGCGGTGTCGGCGCCGTACTTCTCGATCAGGTCCTGCGGGTCGACGCCGTTGTTTTTGGACTTGGACATGGTGCCCACGCCCTCGTAGTCGATGGGCGTGCCCGCGGGCAGTTCGCCGACGGCGTTCTTCAGTTTCGCGCCGATGACCTTGCCGCCCTCGTCGAGCACGTTGTCCACGTCGTGCGGCCAGAAGTATTCCTTGCCGCCCTTCTCGTTGCGGCGGCTGTAGATGTGGTTGAGCACCATGCCCTGGGTGAGCAGGTGGGTGAAGGGCTCGTCCACCTTGACGAGGCCGAGGTCGCGCATGACCTTGGTCCAGAAGCGCGCGTAGAGCAGGTGCAGGATGGCGTGCTCGATGCCGCCGATGTACTGGTCCACCGGCATCCAGTAGTCGGTGCCGTCGGCCACCATGCGCTCGCGGTTCTGCGGGTCGCAGTAGCGCATGAAGTACCAGGACGAGTCCACGAAGGTGTCCATGGTGTCGGTCTCGCGCCGCGCGGCCTTGCCGCACACGGGGCAGACGACGCCCGCGTGAAAGCCCTCGTGGTGGTTGAGCGGGTTGCCGCTGCCATCGGGCACACAGTCCTCGGGCAGCACCACGGGCAGGTCCTTCTCGGGAACGGGCACGGCGCCGTGTTCGGGGCAGTGGATGATGGGGATGGGCGTGCCCCAGTAGCGCTGGCGGCTCACGCCCCAGTCGCGCAGGCGCCAGGTGGTCTTCTTCTCGCCCAGGCCCTTGGCGGCGAGGACTTCGGCGACCTTGTTCACCGCATCGGCATGGCCCAGGCCGTCGATGAAGCCGCTGTTGACGCAGACGCCGCGCTGCTTGTCGGCGTACCACTCCTGCCAGGCGTCGGTGCTGAAGACTTCGCCCTCGACCGCGACGACCTGCTGAATCGCCAGGCCGTACTTCTTCGCGAAGGCGAAGTCGCGCTCGTCGTGCGCGGGCACGCCCATGACGGCGCCGTCGCCGTAGCTCATGAGCACGTAGTTGCCCACCCACACGGGCACGGCCTCGCCGGTGATGGGGTGCGTGACGCTCAGGCCCGTGGGCAGGCCTTCCTTCTCCTTCAGCGCGAGCTCGGCCTCGGTGGTGCCGCCCTTCTTGCACTCCTCGATGAAGGCGGCGAGCTTCGCATCGCTGGCGGCGGCGTGCGTGGCCAGCGGGTGCTCGGGGGCCACGGCGCAGAAGGTGACGCCCATGATGGTGTCGGCGCGCGTGGTGAAGACGTGGAGCTTGCCGTCACCGATGAGCGCGCCGCCCGCGTCCTTGATCTGGTGCGGGAAGGCGAAGCGCAGGCCTTCGCTCTTGCCGATCCAGTTCTCCTGCATCAGGCGCACCTTGTCGGGCCAGCCGCTGAGCGTGGCCTTGGGGTTGCCGATCTGCACGTGGTCGAGCAGCTCGCCCGCGTAGGCGGTGATGTTGAGGTAGTAGCCCGGGATCTCGCGCTTTTCGACCAGCGCGCCGGTGCGCCAGCCGCGGCCGTCGATGACCTGTTCGTTGGCGAGCACGGTCTGGTCCACCGGGTCCCAGTTGACGACCTGGGTCTTGCGGTAGGCGATGCCCTTCTCCAGCATCTTGAGGAACAGCCACTGGTTCCAGTGGTAGTAGTCGGGCGAGCAGGTGGCGACCTCGCGGCTCCAGTCGATGGCCAGGCCCATGGCCTGCATCTGCCGCTTCATGTAGGCGATGTTGTCGTACGTCCACTTGGCCGGCGGCACCTGGTTCTTGATGGCCGCGTTCTCCGCCGGCAGGCCGAAGGCGTCCCAGCCCATGGGCATGAGGACGTTGTAGCCCTTCATGCGCAGCTGGCGCGTGAGCATGTCGTTGATGGTGTAGTTGCGCACGTGGCCCATGTGCAGCTTGCCGCTGGGGTAGGGCAGCATGGAGCAGGCGTAGAACTTCTTCTTGCCGGCGTCTTCGGTGACGCGGTAGGCGTCGCGGGCGGTCCAGTGGGCTTGCGCGGCGCGCTCGACGTCTTGGTGGGCGTATTTGTCTTGCATGGGGACGGGGAAGACCTGGGGGCCGGACGGGCGTGGCGTGCCCGTGGGAGCGGGGATTTTAGGCCGGGGGCCCGGCGGCGCGCCGTCAGCGCGGCGACGCGGGCTGGCGGGCCGTGAAACCCACGCGCCGCAGCCCCGCGGCCTGCGCGGCGCCGATGATCGCGAGCACCCGGCCGTAGGGCAGTGACGCGTCGGCGCGCAGCTGCAGTTCGGTCGCCGGGTCGCGCTGCGCGGCCTCGCGCAGGCGATCGGGCAGCGCCGCCTCGGGCACGACCTCGCCGTTCCAGCGCAGGCCCGATCGGGTGTCGAGTTCGAGCGTGACCACGGACGCGGCAGCGGGCGCCGGTGTGGCGGTCTTCTCCGCCGGCAGCTCCAGCGCCATCTGCCGCGCCATCAGCGGGGCGGACACGATGAAGATCACCAGCAGCACCAGCACCACGTCGACCAGGGGCGTCACGTTGATGTCGCCGATGGCGCGCGCCGGGCGCGTGCCGGGCAGGCGGCCGAAGCTCACAGGACAAGCTCCGTGCAGCGCGCGGCGGGGCGAGCCCCGTCGGGTGGCCGTGCGGTGCTCATGGCCGGGGCGTCGGCGCGAACCATTCGCGCAGGTCGTGCGCGAAACCTTCGAGCTCGGCCTCCAGGCGCGCGATGTGCCGCCCGAGGGCGTTGTGGCCCAGCACGGCGGGAATCGCCACGGCCAGGCCGGCGGCCGTCATGACCAGGGCCTCGCCCACCGGGCCGGCCACGCGCTCGATCTGGAAGCCCTCGCCCATGCCCACGGCCGCCAGCGCGTGGTGCACGCCCCAGACCGTGCCCAGCAGCCCCACGAAGGGCGCCGTGGCGGCCACGCTGGCGAGCAGGGTCTGACCGAACTGCAGGTGGGCACGGCGGGCGTCGAGCGCGCCGCGCAGCAGGCGCGTGACCTGCGCGGCCCGCTCGCCCTGGCGCGCCAGGCTGGCGGCGTCCACCGCCTCGAGCGAGCGCGCGGCCTGCAGCAGCGGCAGCGCGAGCGCGGCGGTGTCGGCCTGAGCCAGGCGGCGCTCGGCTTCGTCGATGTCGGGGGCGAGCCAGAAGGCCGCCGTGGCGCGCGGCAGCGCCTGCGCGCCGCGGCGCAGCAGGGAATATTTCCAAATCATCACCACCCAGGTGGCGACGGACATGGTAAGCAGCAGGGTTCCGATGGCCTGGCCGAAGGGGTCGGCCTGGAGGAACACCTGCCACATGCTAGGTGCGCAGCCCCAGCACGTCGAACATGTCGAACAGGCCGTTCTGGCGGCCCGCGAGGAAGCGCACGGCGCGCAGGCTGCCCTGGGCGTAGGTGCTGCGGCTGGCGGACTTGTGCGTGATCTCGATGCGCTCGCCGGTGCCCGCGAACAGCACGGTGTGGTCGCCCACGATGTCGCCGCCCCGGATGGTGGCGAAGCCGATGCTGGACGGGTCGCGCTCGCCGGTGACGCCTTCGCGCGCGTAGACCGCGCAGTCCTTCAGGTCACGGCCCAGCGCATTGGCGATGACCTCGCCCATCTTGAGCGCGGTGCCGCTGGGCGCGTCCACCTTGTGGCGGTGGTGGGCCTCGATGATCTCGATGTCGTAGCCGGTGGACAGGGCCTTGGCCGCCATCTCCAGCAGCTTGAGCGTGACGTTGACGCCCACGCTCATGTTGGGCGCCATGACGATGGCGATGCGTTGGGAGGCCTCGGCGATCTCGGCCTTCTGCTCGTCGGAAAAGCCGGTGGTGCCGATGACGAGTTGCACACCGTGCTCGACGCAGGCGCGCAGGTGGGCCATGGTGCCTTCGGGGCGCGTGAAGTCGATCAGGCAGTCGCTGCCTTTGAGGCCTTGCGCGAGGTCGGCCGTGATGAAGACGCCAGTGGACTGGCCGGCGTAGGCGCCGGCGTCCTGCCCGATGGCGGGGCTGGCGGCCATGTCGAGCGCGCCGCCGAGCACGCAGTCGCCGCTGGCCTGCACGGCCTCGATAAGCATGCGGCCCATACGGCCGCTGGCGCCCGCGACGCAGACGCGGGGGCTGGTGCCGGGTTGACTCATCGCGCCGGCTCCAGCGGCGGGAACTGGGTGGTGGAGGGCGCGGGGGCGGCGCTGGCGGGCAACGGCGGGGCCTGCGGCTTGTTGCGCTCCGCGAATTCCTTGAGCTGCTGCTCGGTCGCCTCCAGCGGCGGTACCTTGCCGGTCTTGCCGCGGCGCGCGTCGAGCGAGGCCACGAACTCGGCTTCGCTCGGCAGGTCGTCGGCCTCGTGGCGCGCCAGCACACCGTCCTTGAAGAACACCGACACGCGGCGGCTTTGCGGCTCCTGGCCTTGGCGCTTCAGGGTGAAGACGTAGTCCCAGCGGTCGGCGTGGAACACGCTGGCCAGCAGCGGCGAGCCCATGATGTCGCGCACCTGCTCGCGCGGCATGCCGGGCTGCAGCGCCTGGACCTGCTCGCGGGTGATCACGTTGCCCTGGAGGATGTCGATCTTGTAGGGGGTGACCCAGCCGGCCACGGTACCGCAGCCGCCCAGTGCCAGCACGGCGGCGAGCAGGGCCGCCGGTGCGAGCGGGATTCGGAGCTTGAAGAGAAACATGGCGAAAACCCGGGTGGGCCTGCTGGCCTTGCGCTGGCGCGGCCGGCGCAAGGCGGACGATAATCGGTCGGCCATTGTAGTGAGCCCGACGCCAGCACCATGTCCAACATCGAAGACCTCAAGAGCACCGGCCTGAAGGCCACGCTGCCGCGCCTGAAGATCCTCGAGGTCTTCCAGAACGCCACGCAGCGGCACATGACCGCCGAGGACGTGTTCCGCGTGCTGCTCGACGAGCGCAGCGACATCGGCCTGGCCACGGTCTACCGCGTGCTGATGCAGTTCGAACAGGCCGGCCTGCTCACGCGCAGCAATTTCGAGTCCGGCAAAGCCGTCTACGAACTCAACGAAGGCCAGCACCACGACCACCTGGTCTGCCTGGATTGCGGGCGGGTCGAGGAGTTCTTCGACCCCGAGATCGAGAAGCGCCAGCAGATGGTGGCCAAGTCGCGCGGCTTCGCGCTGCAGGAACACGCGCTCTCGCTCTACGCCAACTGCACCAAGGGCGACTGCCCGCACCGCGTCCCCAAGGCCGGCGGCCACCGCTGAGGGCCACGGACGATCCGGCGCCGGGCCGCCCCAAGCCGGATCGGTTCCGTCGGGGGCAGCGCCCCGCGCAGCGGCGAAGCGTGGGGCCCCGTGTCACTCGTCTCGCGACATGGCTGCGCGGTGGCGCTGCACGAATTCCTGGTAAGTGTCGATGCCGCGCAACTGCAGGATGGTGTTGCGCACCGCGGCCTCGACCAGCACGGCGATGTTGCGACCCGCCACCACCTGGATCACGGCCTTGCGAACGGGCACGCCCAATACATCCTGGTACAGCGGCTCGTAAGGCATGCGCTCGTAGTCGCGCTCCATGGTTTCGCGGCGCACCAGGTGCACGATGAGCTGCAAGCGCATCTTGCGGCGCACCGCCGTCTCGCCAAAGATCGCCTTGATGTCGAGCAGGCCGATGCCGCGCACTTCCAGCAGGTTCTGCAGCAGTTCGGGGCAGCGGCCTTCCACGCTGGTCTGGTTGATGCGGTACAGGTCCACCGCGTCGTCGGCCACCAGGCCGTGGCCGCGCGAGATGAGTTCCAGCCCGAGTTCGCTCTTGCCCAGACCCGATTCGCCGGTGATCAGCACCCCCATGCCCAGGATGTCCATGAACACGCCGTGCATCGTGGCGCGGTCGGCGAAGTGGCGCGAGAGGTAGGCGCGCAGCACGTCGATCACGAAGGCCGCGGACTCGTGGGTCGCGAACATCGGGATCTGGGCGCGCTCGCACATGGCGAGCAGCTCGTCGGGCGCGGGCTTGTCGTCGGCCACCACCAGCACCGGCGGCTCCAGCGTCACGATGCGCGCCACCCGGCGCCGGTTGTCGTCGACGCTGGGGCTGGTGAGGTAGGCGACCTCACGCTCGCCGATGACTTGCAGGCGGTAGGGGTGGATGTAGTTGAGGTAGCCGACCAGGTCGGCGCCGGAGCGCGCGGCGCGGATCGCCACCTCGTCGAAACGGCGCTCGGAGGCCCCCAGCCCCGCGATCCACTGCCATTTCAGCGTGTCCCGGTGGTCCTCGAAGAGGACGTCGGCGCTGACGACGGTCGGCTTCATGCGGGAAGATCGGCCGCCGGGCCGCCCCAAGGCCGATCAGCCCACTCGGGGGGCTGAGGACCGCGGCTCCAGGCCTGCCTGCGCAGGCCTGGACGGTCCGAAGAGGCAGCGACTCTGGCGCTGCCGCGCCCTGCAAGGGGCGTCTCACGCAACGGCGGAGCGTGGGGGCTCAAGGTTCAGGCGGCGGCGTGCGCCGACTGCCAGTTGGCGATCAGGCCGTGCAGCGCGGCGGCGTCGGTCGAGGCCTTCATGCGCTCGCGCAGGGCACTGTCGCTCAGGAGCTCAGCGATTTCCGACAGGATTTCCAGGTGCTTCTGCGTGGCCGCCTCAGGCACCAGCAGGAAGATCATGAGCTGCACCGGCTGTTCGTCGGGGGCATCGAAACCAATGGCGCCGGCCAACTGGAACACGGCGGCCAGTGGCTGCTTGAGCCCCTTGATGCGACCGTGAGGAATGGCCACGCCATGACCGAGTCCGGTGGACCCCAGGCGCTCGCGCGCGAAGAGGCTGTCGGTGATGAGCGCGCGGTTGAGGCCGTGCAGGGTTTCGAACAACAGGCCCGCTTCCTCGAAGGCGCGCTTCTTGCTGGTGGCGTCAACGCTGACGAGCACCTGCGCGGCGGGCAATATGGCAGACAGTCGGTTCATGGGGGCCCTTTCGGGCGCGAATTATGCGCTTCTGATCTCCCACGCCTAGATGAAAAAGACAAAAAAGCCGCTTGACAACTCAAGCGGCTTGCTGCAGTGCAGCACGATCACAAACCCACGAACGGCGCGGGTTGTGACCGTTTTCACATCAGGCGTTTCACGGCTTCGTGGTTGTGGTCCTGCGTCTTGGTCTTGTAACGCAACACCTGGCGGTCGAGCTTGTCGGCGAGTTCATCAACGGCGGCATAAAGATCGGCATGGGCACTCTCGGCGAACAGGTCGCGCCCTTTGACGTGGATGTTGCATTCCGCGCGTTGTCGCAGGTCTTTTTCCTTGAGGTTGTCCACTTTCAGCAGCACCCGGATATCGACGACCTGGTCGAAGTGCCGGGAAATGCGTTCGAGCTTGCTGGTGACGTAGCCGCGCAGCGCGGGAGTGACCTCGAGGTCGTGACCGTTGATCGTCAGGTTCATGAGTGAGCCTCCAATTGCTCCGGGTTGACACAGGCCGCCGGGGGCAGGGCCATCCGGCGACCACGGGATGGCTTGCGACCCACTATGCCGACGATGCCCCGCCCACGCAAGCCGAAAGCGTCAGAAATCGTGACTTCCTGATCGGCGTCAAGACCGGCGGTCCGAGACGCGCGTCGGGAACCGAGGTGGGGAGTCGGTCACGGACGGCGATCGAAGCGAGGTGGCCGAGCGTCGCCAATCGGTCGTGGCTTCGTTCGCGCACGCCTATGCTCATACCAATGGAAGACTCGCTGGCCCTGCGGCTGCAATTGCGCCGCGAGCAGATTCGCCTGCTCGCGGACAACGTACCCGCGCTGATCGTCGGCACCCTGGTCCTGGCATTCGGCACAGCCGCGCTGCTGTGGGTGAACGAGCAGCCCGTGCGGGCCGTGGCCGGCTGGCTGGCAGCCGTGGTGCTGCTGTCCGTGGCGCGCCTGGTCTTGCTGCACCGGTTCCGCCGCGACACCGGCCACCCCCCCGAGCGCTGGGCGCCGGCTTTCGTGTCCGCCTCCGGAGCCGCCGGCCTGTGCTGGGGGGCGCTGGCCTGGCTGTTCTTCACCCCCGAGCAGCCGTTCACGCTGGCCATCGTGGCCATCGTGCTCATGTCGATCCTGTCGAGCGCGAGCCAATCGCTGGGGGCGTTCTTTCCCGCCCACCTGGCGTTTGCGCTGCCCTGCGTCCTGCCCTTCGCCGCCCGATGCCTGGCGTCCGGACAAGGCTCGCTGGTCACGATGGGGGGGCTGACGCTGTTCTACCTCCTCATGGCCGAGTTGTTCGCGCGGCGCATTGCGCGCGCCTTCGAAGACGCCTTGCGACTGCGACTCGAGAACGAATCGCTGGCGGGGCAGCTTCGGGTGCAGATGGACCGCGCGGAATCGGCCAACCGGGCCAAGACGCGCTTCCTCGCCTCGGCAAGCCACGACCTTCGCCAGCCCATCCACGCGATGAGCCTCTTCGTTCCCGCGCTCAAGGCGCTGGCCGAGCGACCCAGCCTGAACCCCCTGGTGGTGGGCACCATTGCCGAGCGCCTGCAGGCGGCGCTGGACACCATGGCGCAACTGCTCAATCGCCTGCTTGACATCTCCCGGCTGGACGCGGGCGCATTGCAACCCCATCCTCAGCCCGTGGAGCTGCACGCGCTGCTGCGCAAGGTGGCCGACGAAGTGACCCAACTGGCGAAGGCCAAGGGACTGGCATTGCGCGTGCGCGACGGGGACCTGGTGGTGCACGCGGACCCCGCCATCCTGTACACCATCCTGAGCAATCTCGCGGGCAACGCGGTGCGTTACACCGAACGCGGCGGCGTGTTGCTGGCCGCGCGCCGACGCGGCGAGATGGTGCGGCTGGAGGTCCGCGACAGCGGCATCGGGATTTCGGCGGACGACCTGCCACGCGTCACCGAAGAGTTCTTCCAGGCGGACGAAGCACGAAGCGACGCGAGCCAGACGCGCGGGTTCGGCCTGGGCCTGGCCATCGTCAAGCGCTCGGCCGAACTGCTGGGCAGTCCGCTGCACGCGCGTTCCAGTCCGGGCCGGGGATCTGTCTTCGCCATCGAACTGCCCCTGGCTCGCGAGGCGGCGCCCGTCGCCGCCCCCGCCGCGCCCGAGCTGGCGCCCAGCCACAAGCACCGGGTGCTGGTCGTGGACAACGATGAGCAGATACGGGCCGCCATGTCCTACCTGCTGCGGGGCTGGGGCCACGAGCCGCTGCTGGCGAGCTCGGTGGCCGAGGTGCAGGCCCACCTCGACGCCGGCGCGGCGCCCGAACTCGCCCTGGTCGACCTGCACCTCGACGGCGACACGCATGGCCTGCAGGTGATCGAGCGGCTTCGAGAGCGGCTCGACCACCGCATCCGCATGGCCATCGTCACGGGCGACACCAGCCCGGAGGCACTCGCCGCGATCTGCGCCGCAGGCGTCACGGGCCTGCACAAGCCCGTGACCCCACAGCGCCTGCAGCGCTTCATCGACGACGCCCACACACCAGCCGAAGACGTCTCGACGTGATAGCGTCGCGGTGCCCTTCAACCACCACCGGGAGCACCGCGTGTCGCTCGACACTGTCCTGAGCCACAGCATCCAGTTGCGCGCCCCCGGCGCGACCCCGGCCGAGGGTTGCGCCCTCGTGCTCATGGGGGGCGGCGCACGCACCGCCTACCAGGCCGGGGTGCTCAAGGCCGTGGCTGCCATGCTGCCCGACAGCGCTACGGCCTTTCCCTTCCGCTGGCTGTTCGGCACCTCGGCCGGCGCCCTCAACGCCAGCTTCCTGGCCAGCCGCGCGGACGACGGCGCGGCCGCGCTGCCCGCGCTCGGCGAGTTCTGGCTGAAGCTGCGCTCCGAGCACGTGTACCGGCTGGAAGCGCCCACCTGGGTGCGCGCCAGCCGCGTGCTGGCGGGCTGGACGCTGGCGCGCCAGGTCAAGCGCCACCGAGCGCTGCTCGACACCCTGCCCCTGGTGAACACCCTGCACCAGCACATCCGCCTGCAAGGTCTGGAGACGGCGCTGGAGCGCGGCTCGATCGACGCGCTGGGGGTCACCGCCTCGAGCTATTCCACTGGCGAGCACTGGACCTTCTGCCAGACCCGCGCCGACAGCACCGTGCCGGCCTGGCACCGGCCCGGGCGGCGCGCCGAGTTCCAGCCCATCACCATCGAACACCTGATGGCCTCCAGCGCCATCCCCTTCCTGTTCCCCGCCGTGCCGCTGTGGGTGAGCGGGCACCGCGAGCACTTCGGCGACGGCTCCATGCGCCAGCTCTCGCCGCTGTCGCCGGCCATCCAGTTCGGCGCGCGCCGCATCCTGGTCGTCGGCGTGGGCCAGCCGCAGCGCGCCGGCCTCACCGGCCGGCACGACACCGCCGAGCTCACGGCGGGCACCATCGCCGGCCACGCCATGGCCAGCGTGTTCCACGACACCCTGCAGGCCGATGTGGAGCAGACCATGCGCGTGAGCCAGACTCTCGCGCGCCTGCCGCCCGAGGTGTCGTCCCTGCTGCCCTACCACCCGGTGGAGGTGATGGCCATCCAGCCCAGCGTGTCGCTGGACGAACTCGCGCTCAAGCACGTGAACGAGCTGCCCGTGACCACGCGCCACACGCTCATCGGCCTGGGCGCGCTGGACACCCGGCGCGGCGCCAACGCCAGCGCCGCGGCGCTGGCGAGCTACCTGCTGTTCGAACCCGGCTTCGTTCACGCGCTCATGGCCCTGGGTGAGCACGACGCCTGGCGGCGCCAGGACGAATTGAAAGCCTTTCTGGCCTCTGCCGGCGCGAACGCCACCGCGGACCCGGTGCGATAATCGCCCCCGTTTTCACACGGAGCCCTTGATGGACAGCACACCCCCCAGTCGTGTGCTTTCAGCCCTCTCCGCGACCGTCTGAGCAGCGCCCTGTCGCTGCGGCCTGGACGGGCGGCTGGCTGAAAGCGCCACCGACCCCGCCGGCCGGGGCAACCCCGGCCACCGCCAGACCGTTCTCGACACGCAGGAGCGCGCCATGCTCAACGTCTTCACCCTGGCCAACGGCCGCCTCTTCCAGGAAGAAATCGAGTCCCTGGAAGAACTCGCCCAGTTCAAGCCCATCTGGGTCGACCTGGAAGACCCCACGCCCGAGGAGCGGCGCTGGGTCAAGCAGCACTTCGGCCTGTCCATCCCCGAAGACGCGATGGACGAGGACATCGAGGAATCCGCGCGCTTCTTCGAAGAAGACAACGGCGAACTGCATGTGCGCAGCGACTTCCTCATCGACGACGACGAGGACCCGCGCGCGGTGCGCGTGGCCTTCATCCTCAACGAGCACAACGACACGCTCAAAAGCCGGGGCGTGCTGTTCTCCATCCACGACGAGGACGTGCCCGTGTTCCGGCTGCTGCGCATGCGCGCGCGGCGCATGCCAGGCCTGATCGACGACGCCAAGGACGTGCTGCTGATGCTGTTCGACGCCGACGCCGAGTACTGCGCCGACACGCTGGAGAACATCTACGACGACCTCGAGACGGTGAGCGCCAAGGTGCTCTCCAGCGAGGCCAGCGACTCGGCCCTGGGCGAGGCGCTGTCGGCCATCGCGCAGCACGAGGACATGTCGGGCCGCATCCGCCGCAACGTGATGGACACGCGCCGCGCGGTGAGCTTCATGATGCGCAGCCGGCTGCTGAGCGCCGAGCAGTTCGAGGACGCGCGCCAGATCCTGCGCGACCTCGATTCGCTGGACGGTCACACCGCCTTCCTGTTCGACAAGATCAACTTCCTGATGGACGCCACGGTCGGCTTCATCAACATCAACCAGAACAAGATCATCAAGATCTTCTCGGTGGCGAGCGTCTCGCTGCTGCCACCGACGCTGGTGGCCAGCAGCTACGGCATGAACTTCCAGTTCATGCCCGAGCTCACCTGGCGCTTCGGCTACCCGCTGGCGATCGGGCTGATGGTGCTGTCGGCGGTGGTGCCGATGCTCTACTTCAGGAAGCGCGGCTGGCTACGCTGAGGCGCCGAGCAGGCGCTCGACGATGGCCGCGCTGTAGCGGCTGGCCACCTGCGTGAGGAAGCGCGGAAAGTCCACATGGGCCGCGTCGTCGGCGCGGTCGGAGATGGTGCGCACCACCGCCAGCGGCACGCCGAAATCGGCACAGACCTGGGCCACGGCCGCGCTCTCCATGTCCACCGCCAGGGCATCGGGCAAGTCGCGCTGCAGGGCCTCGCTCTCGGCGGTGCGCGAGACGAAACGGTCACCCGTGACCAGCAGGCCGCGGTGCACACGCGAGCCCTGCAGGCCGAAGGCCTGGACCACCTCGGCGCCCAGCGCGGCCGGCGCCTCGCGCAGCGTGGACTCGCAGGCGAGCGCCACCCGCCCGCTCAGCTCGGCGTCGGCCCCGAAGCGCAGGAGACCGTAGCCCGGCACCTCGTAACGCGGAAAGATCGGCGAGGCGTCCAGGTCGTGCTGCAGCAGTTCATTCGCCACCACCACGTCGCCCACCTTGACGCCCGGGCCGATGCCGCCCGCCACGCCCGTCACCACGACACGGCTTACGCGAAAGCGCTGGAGCAGCAGCGCGGTGGTGGTGGCCGCGGCCACCTTGCCGATGCCCGAGAGCACGGCCACCACGGTCTGCCCGTGCAAGTGGCCCTGCCAGTAGCTGCGCCCGCCCAGGCTGATGCGCTGCTCATCGGGCAGCAGGTCCAGCACGGCCTGCAACTCCTCCGGCATGGCACTGATCAGCGCGAGCGTCACGGCGGCTCAGCCCTTCACTTGTCGCGCAGCTCGCGGCGCAGGATCTTGCCCACGGGCGTCTTGGGCAATTCGGTGCGGAACTCGATCACGCGCGGCTGCTTGTAGCCCGTGAGGTTGGCGCGGCAGAACTCGCGCACCTGCTCCTCGGTGAGCGACGGGTCCTTCTTCACGATGACGAGCTTGACGGCCTCGCCGGTCTTCTCGTCGGGTACGCCCACCACCGCGCACTCCAGCACGCCGGCCAGTTGCGCCACCACGTCTTCCACCTCGTTCGGGTAGACGTTGAAGCCGCTGACGAGAACCATGTCCTTCTTGCGGTCCACGATCTTGAAGTAGCCACGCGAATCCATGATGCCGATGTCGCCGCTCTTGAAGTAGCCGTCGGGCGTCATGACCTTGGCGGTTTCGTCGGGGCGCTGCCAGTAGCCCGCCATCACCTGCGGGCCGTGGATGGCGATCTCGCCGGGCTGCCCCACGGGCACCTCGTTGCCGTCGTCGTCCAGGCACTTCAGGCGCGTGTTGGGCAGGGGCACGCCGATGGTGCCGGTGTACTCGGTGCTGGTGGTGGGGTTGCAGGTGGCCGAGGGGCTGGTCTCGGACAGGCCGTAGCCTTCACAGATCGGGCAGCCGGTCTGCTCGAGCCAGCGCTTGGCGACCGCGCCCTGCACGGCCATGCCACCGCCCACCGAGACCTTCAGGTGACTCCAGTCCACCGACTTGAAATCGGGGTGGTTGGCCAGGCCGTTGAACAGGGTGTTCACGGCGGGGAAGCTGTGGAAGCGGTGCTTGCTCAGTTCCTTCAACACCGCGGGCAGGTCCCGCGGGTTGGGAATGAGGATGGTCTTTCCGCCCACGCGCAGGCTCAGCATCATGTTCACGGTGAACGCGAAGATGTGGTACAGCGGCAGCGCGCACACGGCCGTGGGCTGTTCATTGGCCGGCACCTTGCTCATCACCGGCGCGTTCCAGGCCTCGGACTGCAGCACGTTGGCGATGATGTTGCGGTGCAGGAGCACCGCGCCCTTGCTCACGCCGGTGGTGCCGCCGGTGTACTGCAGCACGGCCATGTCGTCGGCCTTGATCTCGGGCTTCTTGAGCGCGCCGCGTGAGCCGCGCGCGATGGCGTCGTTGAAGCGCACCGCCTGCGGCAGGTTGAAGGGCGGCACCATCTTCTTGACATTGCGCACCACGTAGTTGACGAGGCCACCCTTGAGAAAACCGAGCAGGTCGCCCATGGCGGCGAGCACCACGTGCTTGACCGGCGTGGCCGCGATGCACTGCTCCAGCGTGCGCGCGAAGTTCTCGATGATGACAATGGCCTTGGCGCCCGAGTCCTTGAGCTGGTGCTCCAGCTCGCGCGCGGTGTACAGCGGGTTCACGTTCACCACCACCAGCCCCGCGCGCAGGATGCCGGCGACCACCGCCGGGTACTGCGGCACGTTGGGCATCATGATCGCCACGCGGTCACCCTTGACCAGACCCAGCCCCTGCAGGTAGGCGGCAAATGCCTGCGACAGCGTGTCCGTCTGGGCGAAGCTCACCTCCTTGCCCATGAAGCTGTAGGCGGTGCGGTCGCCGAAGCGGCGAAAGCTCTCCTCCATCAGGTGCACCAGCGAGGGGTACTGGTTCACGTCGATGTCGGCGGGCACGCCCTCGGGGTAGGCGGCAAGCCAGGGGCGGTCGGCGGTGGCGGTCGGCATGCAAAGTCTCCTGTCGTTTTGAGAACGGCGGCACTATACGGTGAGCGACCGCTGCGCCGACACCCGGACCGTCCCGGTGTTGTCAGGCGCGCGACGCGCTCACTCCACGGCCTTGGTGATGTCCTCCACGACCTTCTTGGCGTCGCCGAAGACCATCATGGTCTTGTCCATGTAGAACAGCTCGTTGTCCAGGCCGGCGTAGCCCGCCGCCATGGATCGTTTGTTCACGATCACGGTCTTGGCCTTGTAGGCCTCCAGGATCGGCATGCCGTAGATGGGCGAGCCCTTCTGCAGCGCCAGCGGGTTCACCACGTCGTTGGCGCCCAGCACGATGGCCACGTCCGCCTGGCCGAACTCGCCGTTGATGTCTTCCATTTCGAAGACCTGGTCGTAGGGCACTTCCGCCTCGGCCAGCAACACGTTCATGTGCCCCGGCATGCGGCCTGCCACCGGGTGGATGGCGTACTTCACGGTGATGCCCTTCTCGCCCAGCTTGTGCGCGAGCTCCTTGACCGCGTGCTGCGCGCGCGCCACCGCCAGGCCGTAGCCCGGCACGATCACCACCGTCTCGGCGTTGCCCAGGATGAAGGCCACGTCGTCGGCGCTGCCGCTCTTGGCCGTGCGCTGCACACCGCCGGTGGCCGCCGCGCCCGCCTCGCCGCCGAAGCCGCCCAGGATGACGCTGATGAAGGAGCGGTTCATGGCCTTGCACATGATGTAGCTCAGGATCGCGCCCGAGCTGCCCACCAGCGAGCCCGCGATGATCAGCATGGGGTTGTTCAGGCTGAAGCCGATGCCCGCGGCGGCCCAGCCCGAGTAGCTGTTGAGCATGGACACCACCACCGGCATGTCGGCGCCGCCGATGGGGATGATGATGAGCACGCCCAGGACGAAGCCGAGGGCGATGACCAGCACGATGTCGATCCAGCTCTGCGAGTGCCAGAAGCCGAAGATGAAAAAGGCCGTGGCCAGGCCCAGCGCCAGGTTGAGCTTGTGCTGGCCGGCGAAGGTGACGGGTGCGCCCTGGAACAGGCGGAACTTGTACTTGCCGCTGAGCTTGCCGAAGGCAATGACCGAGCCGCTGAAGGTGACCGCGCCGATGAACGCGCCCAAGGCGAGTTCGATGCGGTTGCCGCCAGGAATGCCTTCGCCTCGGGTGACGATGCCGAAGGCCCAGGGCTCGGCGACCACGGCCACGGCGATGCACACCGCAGCCAGGCCGATCATGCTGTGCATGAAGGCCACGAGCTCGGGCATCTTGGTCATTTCGACCTTGTTGGCCATGTAGGCGCCCACGCCCCCGCCCACCACCAGGCCGGCGAGCACGTAGACCATGCCCTGGGCCTTGCCGCCCGAGAGTTCGACGATCAGCGCGGCGGTGGTGAGCACGGCGATGGCCATGCCGGTGATGCCGAAGACGTTGCCGCGGATGGAGGTGGTGGGGTGGCTCAGGCCCTTCAAGGCCTGGATGAAGCAGACCGAGGCGACGAGATACAGCAGGACGACGAGGTTCATGCTCATTTGGCGCTCCCCTCGGCGACCGGTGCCTTCTTCTCTTTCTTCTTGAACATCTCCAGCATGCGCCGCGTGACCAGGAAACCGCCGAAGACATTGACCGCCGCCAGCGCCACGGCCAGCACGCCCATGGTCTTGCCCAGCGGTGTCTCGGTGAGCGCGGCGGCCAGCATGGCGCCCACGATGACGATGGCCGAGATGGCGTTGGTCACGGCCATGAGCGGCGTGTGCAGCGCAGGTGTGACCGTCCACACCACGTGGTAGCCCACGTAGATGGCCAGCACGAAGATGATGAGGTTGATCAGGGTGGGTGAGACGGCGTCCATGGTCGGCTCCTCGGTTCAGACCTTCTTGATTTCGGCGATGCGGTTGCCCTCGCCCAGCAGCACCACGCGTGGCTTCCAGTGCGGCACCACGTCGTCGGCCACGGGGGCGTAGGTGCAGATGATGAGCAGGTCACCCACATGCGCCTTGCGCGCGGCGGCGCCGTTGAGCGAGATGGCGCCCGAGCCGCGTGCCGCCTTGATGATGTAGGTGGAGAAGCGCTCGCCGTTGTTGACGTTGTAGAGCTCGATCTTCTCGAACTCGCGCATGTCGGCGGCGTCGAGCAGGTCTTCGTCGATGCCGCAGGAACCTTCGTAGTGCAGGTCGGCTTCGGTCACGGTGGCGCGGTGCAGCTTCGCGCGCAGCATCACTCGGTTCATTTGCGTTTCACTTCGCCCGATTGGGTCATGAGGCAGGCCACGACGATGTCGTCGTCCAGCGGCACCTGCACCGCCGTGGCGTCTTTGGGCAGCACGAGCTTGAGGAAGTCCAGCACGTTGCGCGCGTACAGCGCGGAGGCGTCGGCCGCCACCAGCGCGGGCAGGTTGGTCTCGCCAATCAGCGTCACGCCGTGCTTCACGACGGTCCTGTCGGTTTCGGTGAGCGGGCAGTTGCCGCCGACACCGTTCGGGCCCTTGCCCGCCGCGATATCGACGATCACCGAGCCCGGCTTCATGCTCCTGACCATCTCCTCGGTGATCAGCGTGGGCGCGGCGCGACCCGGGATCAGCGCGGTGGAGATGACCACGTCGGCCAGGGCCACGCGCTTGGCCACCTCGGCGGCCTGGCGCTGCAGCCAGCTCGCCGGCATGGGCTTGGCGTAGCCGCCCACGCCCTCGGCCGCTTCCTTCTCCTCGGCGGTCTCGTAGGGCACGTCGATGAACTTGCCGCCCAGGGACTCGATCTGTTCCTTCACGCTGGGGCGCACGTCGGAAGCTTCGATGACCGCACCGAGGCGCTTGGCGGTGGCGATGGCCTGCAGCCCGGCCACGCCCACGCCGAGGACGACCACGCGCGCGGCTTTCACGGTGCCGGCGGCCGTCATGAGCATGGGGAAGAACCTGGCGTAGGCGTTGGCCGCGAGCAGCACGGCCTTGTAGCCGGCGATGTTGGCCTGCGAGGACAGCACGTCCATGCTCTGCGCGCGCGTGGTGCGCGGCGCGGCCTCCAGCGCGAAGCTGGTGAGCCCGGCCGAGGCCAGGGCCTGCAGGCCGGCGGCATCGAAGGGATTGAGCATGGCGACGAGGGTGGCGCCGGCTTTCATCAGGGGCAGTTCGCCGGCCTGCGGGCTGCGCACCTTGAGCACGAGGTCGGCGCCCAGGGCGCCGGCGGCGTCGGTGATCTGCGCGCCGGCCGCTTCGTAGGCGGCGTCGGTGGCGCTGGCCGCCAGGCCGGCACCGGCCTGAACGCGCACCACGTGGCCCTGGGCCACCAGCTTCTTCGCCGTCTCGGGCGTGACGGCTACACGGGTCTCGCCCGCCAGTGTTTCGGCGGGTACGCCTATGAGCATGGGTGTCTCCTCGCGCTCGGGTCTGAAATCAGCGGGCGAGCTTAACTGAAAGCCCGCGCGAGAGCCCGCGCACGCGGGACGCCGCCGCCCATAATGGCCGCCCATGACTTCCCGCTGGGCACCAAGCGTCACCGTGGCCACCCTCGCCGAACGCGAAGGCCGCTACCTGCTGATCGAAGAGCACACGCCCGAGGGCCTGCGCCTGAACAACCCCGCCGGCCACCTGGAACCGGGTGAAAGCCTGGTGCAGGCCGCTGCGCGCGAGACGCTGGAGGAAACCGCGCACCCCTTCACGCCGGAGGCGCTCGTGGGCGTGTACCTGGCCCGCTTCGAGCGCGCGGGCGAGCCCATCACCTACCTGCGCGTGGCCATTGCCGGCCAGGTGGGCGAGGCCATCGCCGGCCGGGCGCTCGACAGCGGGATCGTGCGCGTCTGCTGGCTCACGCCGGACGAGGTGCGCGCCTCAAGGGGGCGGCACCGCAGCCCCCTGGTGCTGCAGTGCATCGAGGACCACCTGGCCGGGCGCCGCCTGCCGCTGGACGTCCTGCACACCCACGCCAGCGTCTTCGGCGGTTGAAGGCGCCAAAGGCAGCCACAAGGAAAAGCAGGTGCCGTGCCCCGTGCGCGAACGCACCGACAGCCCCAGCCCCAGCAGCTGCGCCGTCTGCTTGACGATGACCAGGCCCAGTCCGACCCCGCTGTCGGTTTCGGTGCCGGCTTCACCGCGGAAGTGCCGCTCGAACACCTGCGATTCCGGCTCCGAGGGCAACCCGCCGCCGGTGTCCCACACCTGCAGCAGGACACCCTCGCGACGCGGGCGGCAAGAGACCAGCACGCCACCCGCTTCGGTGTAGGTCACGGCGTTGCTCACGAGGTTGAAGACGATGCGCTGCAGCAGGGTGGCGTCCGTGGCGACCTGCGCCAGGCAGGGCGTGATCGACCAGCGCAGCCCCTTGGCTCCCGCCTGTGGCCCGAAGCGCTCGTCCACCTGGTCCAGCAGGGTCTCGAGCGAGAAGATGTCGCGGCGCGGCTGCAGCGAGCCGGTTTCCAGCCGCGCCACCGTCATCACCGCATCGAGCAGGCGGTCGGCCGTCTCCAGCCCGGCCCGCATTTGCGCCAGCAGAGGACCGGGGTTGCGCAGCGGACGCTGGCGCTCGAGCGACTCGGCCGCCAGCGTGATGGCATAGAGCGGCTGGCGCATGTCGTGGCTGACGGCGGCAAGGAAGCGCGACTTCTCGTCGGTCGCGCGGCGCGCCAGGTCGCGCTCGAGCTCGGAGCGCAGGCGGCCGGCATGCGCGCGCTCGGCCGACTCGCGCTCGACGCGGAAGCGGTCGGCCAGCGCGAAGGACAGCAGCACCATCTCCAGGGCCGCACCGATCATGGGTGCGTGCACCACCAGCGCCTGCTCGGGCAGCCAGCCCAGGCGGTAGAAGACATTGAGCAGGGCACTCGTCCATAGGCAGGCCCAGGCGATAGTGAAAGGCAAGGCGGCCGGCCGGCGGTCGCGCAGGCCATCCACCGCCATGGCCACCAGCAGCAAGGTCGTCACGGCCACCAGCCAGGGCGCGATCACCTGGCCGGGCGACAGGGGCGGGGGCAGGGTCAGCAGGAATGCCGCGGCCCAGGCCCAGGTGAGCCAGCGCGCGGCACGGTCCAGCGCCGGCGCGTGCGCGGCGGTCTGCAGGAAGCTGCGCGCGAAGGGCAAGAGCAGGCCGCAGCCCAGCGCCAACGGCAGGTTGACCAGGTAGTGCTGCAGCAGCGCGCTGCCGGGCCACAGGTACTGGGCCCCGAAGCCGGAGTTGCCGAACTGCCACAAGCCCAGGGCGGTGGTGGATCCCACGTAGTACAGGTAGGCGCGGTCGCGGATGCTGAAATACAGCAAGGTGTTGTAGAGGATCAGCCCCGCGAGCAGGCCGAAGTACGCGCCATGGAGGCCGTAGACCCACTGGTCCCGGTGGGCGAGCGCCTCGCGCTGCCAGAGGGTGACCGGCAGTTGGGCCACGCCCGCCGTGCGCACACGCAGGTAGACCAGTGTGTCGGTGTTGGGCGCCAGGGCGAGCGGAATCACCGGCAGGTGGTGCGAATGGGCGCGCTGCCCGGGCGGCAAGCTGTCGCCACTGCGGCGCCGGGTGAAGGGCTGGCCCGGCGCAGCGGTCCACAGTTCGACCAGATCGAGGTTGGCGTTGCCCACCACCCACATCCAGTCGCCGGGTGCATCGGGACCGGCGCGCAACAGCACGCGAAACCAGAGGTCGATGGACGCCATGCCGAAATTGCCCTGCCGCCAGCCCGGCGGCAGGGGGCGGAACGTGGCGGAGGCCGCGTCGGCCTGGTCTGGCCGCCAGGGATGTACGCCGTTGTCGAGGTACTGCAGCCAGGGAGTGACTTCGAGACGATCCGACCGGGCGCCCACCTCGATCACCGCGGGGCCGCCGTGCGCGGCGCAGGGCTGCGCCACGAGCCACAGCCAGGCAAAGGCCATGACCCACCGCCACCCCTGACCGACCGGCGCTTCACCGTGCATGCACACCCCGCGATACGCGCGGCCCGCGAGGGCCGCGGGCCAACCGAGTGAGGGGCAGTATTTGTGCAGCGGGCGGCGGCCTCAATACTGCGATGGCAGTAGATCCCCTGGGGGTAGGGGTGTCTTCAGCGACCGATTCAGGCCGTCAGCGCGGCGGCCGGCGCATAGGCCTCGTCGCCCGAGGCCGCCTCCGTGACGATGACGCCGCCGCCCAGGCAGACCTCGCCGTCATACAACACCGCGCTTTGGCCGGGAGTGACCGCCCACTGAGCCTGTTCGAAGCGCAGCACGAAGCCGTCCTCGCCCAAGGGCTCGACGGTGCAGGCCGCGTCGGCCTGGCGGTAGCGCGTCTTGGCAGCCAGCGCGCCGGCGCGCGGCGGCTCGCCGGCCACCCAGCTCGCGTCCTGCGCGCGCAGGCGCGGCGACAGCAGCCAGGGGTGGTCGTGCCCCTGCACGGCCCACAGCGTGTTGTGGGCGATGTCCTTGCGAGCGACGAACCAGGGTTCGTGCTCGCTGCCGCCCTTCTGCGCGCCCTTGGCCCGCACGCCGCCGATGCCCAGGCCCTGGCGCTGGCCCAGGGTGTAGAAGCTCAGGCCCACGTGTTCACCGATGGTGCGGCCGCGCTGATCCTTGATGGGGCCGGGCGCGCTGGCGATGTAGCGGTTGAGGAACTCGCGGAAGGGGCGCTCGCCGATGAAGCAGATACCGGTGCTGTCCTTCTTCTTGGCGTTGGGCAGGCCGATCTCGGCGGCGATGCGGCGCACCTCGGTCTTGGGCAGTTCGCCTACGGGAAACATCGTCTTGGCCAGCTGCGACTGGCTGAGGCGGTGCAGGAAGTAGCTCTGGTCTTTCAGCGGGTCCAGGCCCTTGAGCAACTCGTGGCGGCCGGCGCGTTCGCGCACGCGAGCGTAGTGGCCCGTTGCAATCTTCTCGGCGCCCAGGCGCATGGCGTGGTCGAGGAAGGCCTTGAACTTGATCTCGGCGTTGCAGAGGATGTCGGGGTTGGGCGTGCGCCCGGCCTGGTACTCGCGCAGAAACTCGGCGAACACGCGGTCCTTGTACTCGGCGGCGAAGTTCACGTGCTCGATGTCGATGCCGATCACGTCGGCCACGCTGGCGGCGTCCAGCCAGTCCTGGCGGCTGCTGCAGTACTCGCTGTCGTCGTCGTCCTCCCAGTTCTTCATGAAGATGCCGACGACCTCGTGCCCCTGCTGCTTGAGCAGGTGCGCACTCACCGCGGAGTCCACGCCCCCGCTCAAACCCACCACCACGCGCTGCTTTGCTGCCATGGGGCGGGATTATCCCAGCGGGCCTTCAACCCCGGCGCGCGCGGGGCCGTGCGCATTTAAGGTGCGTTTCAGACACCAGCCTTTCAATGGCGCGGCCCGCATCTGCGGGCTTTACCGGAGTGTTCCCAGATGAAATCCCACGCCATCGCTGTCACCCTCCTGGGCCTGACCCTGGCAGGCACCGCCCTTGCAGGCCCCACCTGCGCACCCGACAGGAACGGCTGGAAGCCGGAGGCCGAGTTCAAGAAGGACTTGCAGGCGCAGGGCTACCGGATCCAGGTCTTCAAGGTCACCAAGGGCAATTGCTACGAGATCTACGGCCACGACAAGGCCGGCAAGAAGGTGGAGATCTATTTCGACCCGGTCTCGGGCAAACCGGTGAAGTCCGAATGAAGCACGCGCCCGCCAGCGAACGGGTGTGGGACCCGTTTGTCCGCTGCTTTCACTGGTCGCTGGTGGGCCTGGTCGTACTCAACCTGTGGGTGCTGGAAGAAGGCGAAGCGCCCCACGAATGGGCGGGGTACGCCGCGGTCACGCTGGTGCTGCTTCGGGTGGTCTGGGGCTTCATTGGCACGCGCCACGCGCGCTTTGCCGACTTCTGGCCCACGCCAGCGCGCGTGAGTGCGCACCTGCGCGCCTGGCGGCACGGCGCGAGGCCGCCCGCCACGCCGGGTCACAACCCCCTGGGCGCGCTGATGATGCTCACGCTCATGGCACTGGTGCTGCTGCTCGGCTTCACCGGCTGGCTGCAGGGCACCGAGCGCTTCTGGGGCAACGAGGCCGTGCAGGACCTGCACGAGGCGCTGGCCAACGGGCTGCTCTTGCTGGCGGGCCTGCACGCGGCGGCGGCCCTGCTGATGGGGCGCCTGGAACGCACCCGGCTGGTCAAGGCCATGCTCACGGGCGTGAAAGAGCGCTACTGAGCACAGGGCATGTGCGCACGCGCAGGCCCTAGACTGCGCCCATGCCCGAGCGCCCGACCATCGACCCCGCCGAGGTGGACTTCACCGCCATCCGCGCGCAGGGCGCGGGCGGACAGAACGTGAACAAGGTGAGCAACGCGGTGCACCTGCGCTTCGCGGTGCGGGCGTCATCGCTGCCCGAGGCGGTGAAGGCGCGGCTGCTGGCGTTGAGCGACACGCGCCTGACGCAAGAGGGCGTGATCGTCATCAAGGCCCAGGGCAGCCGCAGCCTGGAGCAGAACAAGGCCGAGGCCCTGGCCCGGCTGCAGGCCCTGGTGGACGCGGTGGCCGTGCCGCCCAAGCAACGCCGCGCCACGCGGCCCACGCGCGCCTCGCGCGAGCGGCGTCTGCAAGGCAAGGCCCAACGCTCGGAAGTGAAGCAGGCCCGCGGGCGCATCCGCGGGCCGGATTGAGGACTTTCTCCTCCGCCTGGGGGAGGCTTAAGGTCCTTTTAGGAAGCACTTAAGCGTCATTTAGCGGCGCGAAGACGGTGCCTTCGCGAGACTTGCCGGCATGGACGAGCGGCGCATGGGGCGCCGCCCCACCGCCCCGTCGCCGGGCGTCACCGGCGCCCAAGGACCCCAGCATGCAATCGCACCCGATCGAGTTCACCGCCATCGCCGCCGCCGCCCGCACCGGCGACGGCCGCTTCAACATGTACGCCGGCATCCACAAGGCGCTGCGCGCCGTGATGACCGACACCCTGGCCGCCGTCGGACGCGCCGACCCGGCCGACGAGGCCGAGGTGCACGACGCCTGCGACCGCGTGGTCGAGCTGATGGAAATGTTCGAGCGCCACGTCGAGCACGAGAACCGCTTCATCCACCCCGCGCTGCGCGCCCGCTGCCCCGGCGTATGCGACGCGGTGGCCGACGACCACGAGGACCACCTGCGCCACACCGCCCACCTGGCCGACGCGGCGCGCGGCCTGGCCGGCGTGCCGGCCGCCGAGCGCGCCGGCGCCCTGCACGCGCTGTACCTGGCGCTGGCCCTGTTCGTGGCCGACAACCTGCAGCACATGCACGCCGAGGAGACGCGCCACAACGCCGCGCTCTGGACCGCTTACAACGACTTCGAGCTGCTGGCGATCCACGACGAGCTGGTGGCGAGCATCCCGCCCGAGGAAATGATGGGCGTGGTGCGCTGGATGCTGCCCGCGATGAACGCCGAGGAACGCTGCCTGCTGGTGAACGACCTGCAGGCCAAGGCACCCGCCCCGGCGGTGGCGGCGATCCTGGACCTGGCGCGCGCCCACCTGGCGGCGCGCGACTGGGCCAAGCTGGCGCGCGGCATCAACCTGCCGCCGGTGCCCGGCCTGATGAGCGCCTGAACCTGGCGTGGGCGCCGCTCAGGCGCTCTCGCTCAGTTCCACCGGCGCCAGCGCGTCGAAGCGGAAGCAGCCGCGGCCGGTCTTCTGCAGCCGCAGTGCGGGGCACTGTTCGCCCAGGCGGCGGTGCAGCAGCAGCAGGCGCGCCTCGAGGTTGTCGCTCACATCCGGCAGGCCCAGCGAGCTGTCCAGCCGCAGCTCGCGGTTGGTGAAGTCGCTGCGGCCGGCTCGGTGGTCGTTGAGCAGCTTCCAGAGAATGGCCCCGGCCACGCCTTTGATGAGGTAGGCGTTGTTGACGAAGATGCTGTCGTCGCGACGGTAGCGGCGCACGCGCAGCAACGGCACCGCGTCCGCGCCCGTCGGGTCGGCCTCGCCCGCGTCGGCGTCCTGGCTGCAAGGCTCTTCGGATTCGTGCATCAGGTCGATGGCTGCCGCGAGCTGACCGGCGAGCGTGACCAGCAGGTCCTCGTCCTCGTGGTTCAGGCGCATCTCCTGCTCGCTCTCCACGAACAGCACGCCGACCACCCGCCCCGTGGAGATGAGCGGCACAGCCACCTGGCTGCCGGGTTGCGCCAGGCCAGGGTAGGGAATCTCGGCACCGGCGTCGCGCCCGCCCAGGCTGTCCACCAGGGCCTGGTTGTAGCGCGTGGCGCTGGTGACGTGGTTGATGCGCACCGGCGTGCCTTCGCGCGCGGCCACGCCGATGACGCCATGGCCCAACGCGATCTCGGAGCCCACGCCGGAGGTGGCGTAGCCGCGGCTGGCCACGGTGTAGAGCCGCTGCGTGGCGGCGTCGGCGATCAGCACCATGGCCTGCGGCATGTCCAGCTCGTGCTGCAGGCAGTCCAGCGCGGCCTCCAGCAGGCTGTCGAGCGTGCGCGCGCTGGCCAGGCGCGTGCTGGCCCGGCGCAGCACGGCCAGGGGCTCGGGCCGCACCGGCGGCGGCGGCAGGGCCGGCGCGCTGGACACCGGCACGCGCTCGATCGCCAGCACCTGGTGGATGTCGGCACCGCGCAGGCGAAACACCTGCTCCAGGCCCTCGTGCGAGGCGATGCCCGCCAGCTGCGCCCGCATGCGCTCGAACACCGGGCCCTCGTCGTCCGTGCGCAGGTAGCGCAGGTGCAGGCGATAGAAAAGGATGTTGAGCGGGTTGATCAGCAGCACCGTGGAACGCGGGTGCGCCAACAGGTTCTGCCGGGTGCGGTTGAAGAACTGGAAGGACAGCGCGACGTGCTGCTCGTCCACGTGGTGCACCTGCGAGAGGTAGGCCACGTTGGGCGTGCCGTCGGCCGCCACCGTCGCCATCACGGCCGGGATGGCGCCGTCCAGGCAGGGCCTCAGCTCGGCCATGGTGGCGCGCTGCTCGACGGCGAAGGCCTCGGGTGCGTTCATGTGCCGATCATTGCGCCAGCAGCGGACTGCCCGCCTGGGCGCCGGGCGTCTGGTCGTAGGCCTCGTCGGGCTCGAACTCGACGGCGACCAGGTCGTCCGGCGCGTGCGCCAGCAGGGCCTGGACATAAACGGGCGCGAAGCCGAGCACCGCGAGCTCCTCCTCCATGGAGCGGCGATAGCGCTCGATGTGGGGCCAGTCGTCGGGCCGGGGCTCGCGGAGGTGGATGCGGCGGCTCTTGAGCTGCAGCGTGAGGTGGGTGCTGGGCTGGCTGAAGACGGCGGCGAGGCGGCCGCTGGTCGCGATATCGGCCAGCAACTGTCGCGACTGCGTGCGCCCGACATAGGCGGTGACGCGGCGCCCGCCGTCCTCGATGCGGCTGCCCACGGCGCGCATCACGCTGGGGTTGAGCCGGTGGTCCACGCTGGCCAGCATGAGCGACACCCCCTTGGCCAGCATGGCCAGGAACTCGGGCTTGAGTGGGGGAAGGGGGGTGTCCATGGGGCCTGCGGCGCGGATCGCGGGGATCATAGCCAGCGGCCTTTCATCGACCAAGTGCCTGGGGGCATTTGCCTTTCCGCACAGTCGTGCTAAATTGCGCCGCCATGGACGCCCGGACCCAGAAAAGCGAAATGACGCGCGCCGCCATCGTCGGCGCCGCGCTGGATCTCGCCTCGGCCGAAGGCCTGGAGGCCATCAGCCTGCAGGCGGTGGCCGACCGCATCGGCCTGTCCAAGAGCGGCGTGTTCTCGCGCGTGGGTTCGCGCGAGGCTCTGCAGAAGGCGGTCATCGAAGAGTTCGGCCGGCGTTTCCTGGCCGACGTGTTCGTGCCGGCCATGCAGGCGCCCAAGGGCCTGCCGCGCCTGAGCGAGATCGTGCGGCGCTGGTTGATCCGCCTGCGCGACGTGGAAGCGCACACCGGCTGCCTCTACACCTCGGGCGCCTTCGAGCTCGACGACCGCGAAGGCGAGCTGCGGGACCTGCTGCTGAGCGAGGTGACGCGCTGGCGCGCCGCCCTGCGCCGCACGGTCATGCAGGCCATGGAAGCCGGCCACCTCAAGGCCGACACCGACCCGGAGCAGTTGGTCGGCGAAATCTGCAGCCTGGCCATCGGGCTGGTCCACGACGTGCGCTTCCTGCGCGACCCGCGAGCCACCGAACGCGCCCAGGCCACCTGGGCCCGCCTGCTCAAGACTTACGAAAGCTGAGGAACGGCCACGTTGCCGTTCCTTTTTGTTTGGCCATATTTCGCACAGTCGTGCGATTTCAGGAGATCCGCGATGAACAGCACCTCACTGCAAACCGCCTCGGCGTACTACCAGGCCAACCCCGGTACGCGCTGGCTGCGCTGGGCGCTCGGCCTGTCGGAGCGCGTGTGGCCGGCCCTGGCCGTGCGCGGCGCCTACCGCGTGTTCGGCACGCCGCTGCCGTCCAAGTGGCTGCACCGGCGCCAGCCGGACCTGGCCCGCTGGAACCTCACCCGTCTGCCCTTCGAGGACGCCAGCCTCACGCTCTACCAGCCGCCGCCCGGGCCGCACGGGCCGGTGGTGCTGCTGCTGCACGGCTGGGGCGGCTACGCCCAGCAGATGCTGCCGCTGGCGAAGGCCCTGATCGCGCAGGGGCTGCGTCCCGCGCTGGTGGACCTGCCGGCGCACGGCCGCAGCGAGGGCAGCACCAGCAACCTGCCGCAGTTCGCGCGCGCCATCGAGTACCTCACCGCGCGCCTGCAGCAGCAGGGCCACGAGGTGCGGGCGGTGGTGGCGCATTCGCTGGCGGCCAATGCGCTGGCCTACGCGGCGGCGCGCGGCCTGGCCGTGCCGCGCCTGGCGCTGCTGGCGCCGCCGGCCTCCCCCTACGCCTACACGCGGCTGTTCGCCATGGTCTTTGGCCTGAGCGAAGAGACGCGTGCGCGGCTGCAGCAGCGGGTGGAGGCGCGCGAGGGCATCCTGATGCGCCAGTTCGAGCCCGCCGCGGTGGGACCGCGCGTGGCGCAACCCACGCTCATCGTCCACGACCGCGAGGACCGCATCAACCGCTTCGCCGACGCCGAAGCCTTCCGGGACGCGATCGCCGGCGCGCGCCTGCTGGAGACCAGCGGCCTGGGCCACACGCGCCTGCTGCGCGACGACGAGGTGCTGCAGGCGGTGGTGGCGCACGTGCGCGGCTGAGCCCGCGGCCCCGCTTCCGAGGCCCGCTTCAGGCGTCGCTCGGCGCGCGGCTGAGCGCGTTGTTGCGGTCCACCACCCGGCGCAGCAGGCGCATGAACTCGGCGCGCTGGCGCTCCGTCAGCGGCGCCAGGATCTGCTGCTGCGCCTGCAGCATGGCCGGCACCGACTCGGCCAGCAGGCGGCGGCCCTCGGCCGTGAGCCAGAGCTGGCGGGCACGCCGGTCGGTGGGCGCCGTGCGGCGCTCCAGGACGCCGCGCTGTTCCAGCCGGTCCACCACGCCGCCCGTCGTCGATGCGTCCAGCGCAATGGTGCGCGCCAGCGTGCGCTGGTCGATGCCGGGCTGGTTCGACACCGTCTGCAGCGCCGCGTACTGCACCGGCGTCACGCCCAGCCCGGACAACTCCTGCATGAAGATGCCCACCGAGATCTGGTGCAGGCGCCGGATGTAGTAGCCCGGTTGATCGTCGATGCTGACGCCGGACGGCTCGGTTCGTTTCATGGAGGGGCGACGGGAGGAAGTGGACAGCATGCTAGCAGGGCACTTAAGATGAGAATGCTGATGATCAGTACACTTATCAAATTGACCACGCCCCGGAGACATGCATGAACGACCTCGGCCGCCTGGAAGACCTGCCCGCCGACTACGTGGCCGCGCTGCGCGAGCGCAACCTGGTGCCGCTGTGGCCCAGCCTGCGCGGCGTGCTGCCGCCGCAGATCCCCACGCGCCAGACGAAACCCACGCACTGGGCCTACGCCGACATCAAGCCGCTGCTGCTGAAGGCCGGTGAGCTCACGCCGATCGAGAAGGCCGAGCGCCGCGTGCTGGTGCTGGCCAACCCCGGCCACACGCTGGAGAAGATGCAGGCCAGCGCCGCGCTCTACCTGGGCATGCAACTGTTGCTGCCGGGCGAGTGGGCGCCCAGCCACCGCCACACGCCCAACGCGGTGCGCATGGTGGTGGAGGGCGAAGGCGCCTGGACCACGGTGGACGGCGAGAAGTGCCCCATGAGCCGGGGCGACCTGATCCTCACGCCCACCGGCCGCTGGCACGAACATGGGCACGATGGCACCGAGCCTGTCATCTGGCTCGACGTGCTGGACCTGCCGCTCATGTATTACCTGGAGGTGAGCTACCACCTCAACGGCGGCCGCCAGGACGTGAAGCCCGGTCGCGGCGATCGCGCCTACTCGCGCGCGGGCGTGGTGCCCACGCCCGTGTTCGGCCGCGCCGGCCAGCGCTACCCCATGCTGCGCTACCCCTGGGCCGACGCAAAGGCCGCGCTGCTGTCGATCGCCGAGGACCAGCCCGCGCTGGGCCACGTGCAGGTCACCTATACCAACCCCGAGACCGGCGAGGACGCCGAGAACGTGCTGGGCTTTCACGCGCTCATGCTGCGCCCGGGCCAGGCGCTCACCCTGCCCGCGCGCTCGCCGGCCTGCGTGTACCACGCCATCGAAGGCCGCGCGCGCGTGAGCGTGCAGGGACACGACTTCGACCTGAAGGAAGCCGACACCTGCTGCATCCCGGGCTACACGCCCACCACGCTGGTCAATGCCTCGGCCAGCGAACCCGCCTTCCTCTTCGTCGCCGACGAGTCGCCGCTGCACCGCAAGCTCGGCGTCTACGAGGTGCGCCCCGACAACCAACCGCAGATGCCCTGAACCATGGCCCAGTACCTCTTCAACCCGCCCGCCATCGCCGCCCTGCCCATCCAGGGCAAGAGCGAACGGTTCCCCGTCAACCGCCTGTTCTTCGTCGGCCGCAACTACCACGCGCACGCGGTCGAGATGGGCAAGCCGGTCGACAAATCGGCGGAGCGGCCGTTCTATTTCACCAAGTCGATCGGCACGCTCACGCCCTCGGGCAGCACCGTGCCCTACCCCAGCGAGACGAGCAACTACCACTTCGAGATGGAGCTGGTGGTGGCCATCGGCCGCGCGGGCTTCCGCGTCGCCGCGGCCGACGCGCATGAGCTCATCTACGGCTACGCCGCCGGCCTGGACATGACGCGGCGCGACCTGCAACTGGTGGCGCGCGACAAGGGCCGCCCCTGGGACCTGGGCAAGGACATCGAGCAGGGCTCGGTCTGCAGCGAGATCGTGCCGATGCCGTCCACGGTGATCGAGCGCGGCGCGATCGAGCTGACGGTGAACGGCGCCACGAAGCAGAAGTCCGACGTGGACAAGCTGATCTGGAACATCCGCGAGATCATCGAAGACCTCTCGCGCTTCTACCACCTGCAGGCCGGCGACCTGATCTATACCGGCACGCCGGAAGGCGTGGGCGCAGTGGTCAGCGGGGATGTGCTCGAGGGCCGGGTGGAGGGCGTGGGCAGCGTGTCGCTCACGATCGGCGCGGCGGCCTGATCCCCCTGCGCTGGCTATCATGCCGGCGCATGCCTTCTCCTGAAGAATCCCCGCGCGCCCTGCGCTGGCTGCTCTGGCTGGCCGGCACGGTGTCGCTGGGCCTGGGCCTATTGGGCGTGCTGCTGCCGGGTCTGCCCACCACGCCCTTCGTGCTGCTGGCGGCGGCCTGTTACGCCAAGGCCTCGCCGCGCCTGCACGGCTGGTTGCGCGGGCACCGCTTCTTCGGCCCCATGGTGCGCGACTGGGAGGAGCACCGCAGCCTGCGCAAACGCACCAAGCGCTTCGCGCAGCTCAGCATGCTGGTGATGGTGTCGCTCTCGGCCTGGGGGCTGCGCGATCGGCCCGTGCTGCTGGGCGTGGTGCTGGTGGCGGCGGTGATCGGCGTGTGGGTCGTGGCTCGCATCCCTACACGCGAAACCTGACGCCCCCACGCTCCTCCGCTGCGCGGGTCGCTGCCCCCCAAGGGGGCTGATCCGCCTTGGGGCGGCCCGGCGGCGGATCGTACTCCTCAGGCCTGAGCTCTGCGGGCCAGCACCTCGAACGCCGGCAAGGTCTTGCCCTCCAGCACCTCCAGGAAGGCCCCGCCACCGGTGGAGATGTAGCCCACGTCCTTCTCGATGCCGTACTTGGCGATCGCCGCGAGCGTGTCGCCGCCGCCCGCGATGGAAAAGCCTTCGCTGGACGCGATGGCCTGAGCGATGGCCTTGGTGCCGCCCTCGAAGGCCGCGAACTCGAACACACCCACCGGGCCGTTCCACACGATGGTGCCGGCCTGTTTCAGTTGCGCCGCCAGCTTGGCGGCGGTCTCGGGACCGATGTCGAGGATCAGGTCGTCCTCGGCCACGTCGGCGGCCTGCTTCACCGTGGCCTCGGCGTCGGCGGCGAAGCGCTTGGCCACCACCACGTCGGTGGGGATGGGCACGTCCGCGCCGCGTGCCTTCATGGCCTCGATGACGGCCTTGGCGTCGCCCAGCAGGTCGGGCTCGGCCAGGCTCTTGCCGATCGGCAGGCCCGCGGCCAGCATGAAGGTGTTGGCGATGCCGCCGCCCACGATGAGCTGGTCGACCTTGCTGGCCAGGCTCTGCAGGATGGTGAGCTTGGTGCTGACCTTGCTGCCGGCCACGATGGCCACCAGCGGGCGATTGGGGTTCGCCAGGGCCTTCGCGATGGCGTCCATCTCGGCCGCCAGCAGCGGGCCCGCGCAGGCCACGGGCGCGGTCTCGGCGATGCCGTAGGTGGTGCCTTCGGCGCGGTGCGCGGTGCCGAAGGCGTCGTGCACGAAGATGTCGCACAGGGCGCCGAGCTTCTTCGCGAGTTCGGGGCTGTTCTTCTTCTCGCCCACGTTGAGGCGGCAATTCTCCAGCAGCACCACCTCGCCGGGCGACACCGAGAAATCGCCATCGACCCAGTCGGCGATCAGGCGCACGGGCTGGCCCAGGAGCTCGGCCAGGCGCACGGCCACGGGCTGCAGCGAGTCCTCGGGCTTGAACTGGCCTTCGGTGGGGCGGCCCAGGTGCGAGGTGACCATCACCGCCGCGCCAGCGTCCAGGGCGAGGCGGATGGCGGGCACGCTGGCGCGGATGCGCGTGTCTTCGGTGATGCGGCCCTGCTCATCCTGTGGCACGTTCAGGTCGGCGCGGATGAAGACGCGCTGGCCCTTGGCGCGGCCCTGCGCGCAAAGGTCGGTGAAGCGGATGAAGGCGGTCATGTCGGCGATCCCGGGTTCTGTGGACAAACCCCGGGATTGTAGGAAAGCGCGCTCGCCGGATGTCAGCCGGCGGCGGCACAGGGCGCCAACGCATCCAGCGACGGCTGGCGGGCGCGGGTGCTTACGTCCATGAGCCCCAGCACGGTATGGAAGAAGTGGTCGTGCGACAGCGGTTCGGCCGAGCGCGCGCGCAGGCAGTCCATCGACAGGCCCGCGCGCTCGCGCAGGCCCGGCGAGAACCAGGCCACCATGGGCACATGCGTCTGCTGCTCGGGGGCCAGCGCGTAGGGCAGGCCGTGGAGGTAGAGGCCGTTCTCGCCGAGCGACTCGCCGTGGTCGGAGACGTAGACCAGGCCGCTGTCGTTGCGCCCCTGTTCGGCGCGCGTGCGCAGCCAGCGCAGGGCCTGGTCGAGGAAGCGGTCGGTGTAGGCAATGGAGTTGTCGTAGGCGTTGACCAGTTCCTCGTGCGAGCACTCGGGCAGCGCGTTGCTGCGGCATTCGGGCAGGAAGGGCTTGGCGCCTTCGGGCGAGCGGCTGGCGTAGGCGGGGCCGTGGCTGCCCATCTGGTGCATCACCAGCACCACGCCGCGCGCGCGGCGTGCGGAGTCCAGCGTGTCGAGGCGGGCGTCCAGGCCGTGGAGCATGGCCTCGTCCAGGCATTCGCCGCCGGGGCACAGGGCGGGCACCGGCTGGTCGTTCGTGTACGCGTGCGGCACGCGGTCGCACACGCCCTTGCAGCCGGCCTGGTTGTCGATCCACAACACGGCCAGGCCGGCGCGCTGCAGCACATCGAGCAGGTTTTCGCGGTCGGGTGGCTGGTCGCCGCCCTGCGCGCGCGTGAGCGGCGAGAACAGGCAGGGCACGGACACCAGGGTGTTGGTGCCGCAGGAGTGCACCTGGCTGAAGTTGAGCAGGTCACCACTGGCCCGCCAGCGCGCCAGCGCCGGCGTGGTGTCGCGCGCGTAGCCGTCGAGGCCGAAGTTCTGCGCGCGGGCCGTCTCGCCGATCACCAGCAGCAGCAGGGGCGGGCGCGCCTGTCTCTCGTAGCTGGCGCCCAGCGCGGCGTCCTCGCCCACGGGCAGCAGCGGACGAGCCTGGCGCGGCAGGTGCTCCGCCGCCACGCGCGCGGCGGCGTAGACGCTGTTGAGCGGATTGGCCATGTAGCGCAGGTCCTTGTGGTTGCGCATCAGCGAGGCCAGGCCCTGGAAGTCGATCAGCGCCGCAAGCACCAGCAGCGCGCACGCGGCCAGCGCGCCCACGGCGTTGCGCCCCGCGCGGCGCCAGCCGCCGCGCAGCCCCAGCGGCTGCCGCCACAGCGCCCACAGCGGGGGGCCTGCCACGATCAGCAGAACCGCCAGCAGAGACCACGACAGCAGATCGCGCACCTCGCGCGTGTCGGTGTGCAGGGCGTTGGCCAGCATGGTCGGGTCCATCACCACGCCGTAGCGCCACATGAAGTAGGCGTTCGCCCCCGTCACCAGCAGCAGGGCGCTGGCGACCGGGCGCAACACCCGCGGCCAGGCCAGCAGCCACAACTGCGCCGCGATGGCGCCGGTGAGCAGCGCGCCCAGGCCGGCGATGAGCGCGGCGCGGTGGACCAAGGGACCACCCAGGCCGTGGATGCGTTGCCAGAGCGGCAGGTTGCCGACCAAGGCCAGCCACAAGGCCAGTCCCCACACGGTGACGGCCGCGCGCGGGACGCGGGAGATCGGTGCGGCGGCCGACGGCGCCAGCGATCCTGGAAACGAAAAGGGAAACGGGGTCTGCATGAACGGCTCTCGGGCGACCGCTTGTTGCGGCCCCCGGGAGCGTGTGCGCCCCGGATTAGATGAACCTTAGGCGCTGGTCCAGCGCAAACCGAAGCGCGTGGTCATGGGCGCCTCGGCGGGGCCGGATTCGAGACGGGCGCCCAGTTGCTCGGCGATGCGCTGAACGAGACGCAGGCCGAGCCCCAGGCCGCCCGATTCGGCGGGGCGCGCCGCCGCACCGCCCGGCCCGCCGCCGTCGTCACTGACCGATACGCCCACCGCGCCCGCCTCGCGCCACACCGCGACCACCACCTGCGTGCCCGCCGGGGTGTGGCGCAGCGCGTTCTCGATCAGGTTGCGCAAGGCCAGTTCCAGCAGCATGGGCTGGGCTTTCACCCGCACCGGTTCATCGGGCTGCTGCAGCGAGATGTCGTGCCCGCTCTCGTGCGCCGCCAGCGCGTGCGCGGCCACGAGCCTGGCCGCCAGCTCGCCCAGCGCGACCGGTTCGTCGTCGTCGCTGGCGGGCTTTCGCTGCGCGCGCGCCAGGTCCAGCAGCTGGTGCAGGATGCGTCCGGCGCGCAGCGACTCGCGCTCCAGTTGTTCAAGTCGCTCGGGTGAGGCGTCGTGCTGCGCCGCGCGCGCCTGCAGCGCCAGCGCGGACAGCGGTGTGCGCAACTCGTGCGCCACGTCGGAGGCGAACTCGCGCTCGCGCTGCGCGCGCGCCTGCAGGGTGTCCACCAGGGCGTTGATGGCGGTGACGGTGCTGGCGAACTCGCTGAAGCGGCGCGCCGTGTCCAGACGCTGGCCGGCGAAGCCGTCGAGCGCGGCCACCTCGCTCGACAGTTTGTCGAGCGGGCGCAGGCCACGGCGCACGGTCCACCACAGCAGCAGCAGCACCAGGGGCAACAACAACAGCGCAGGCTGCGCCACGTGCTCGGCAATGTCCTTGCCGAGTTCGTGGCGCTGGCCCATGTCCATCAACACCACCACGCGGCGCCGCGCGGCGCCCTCGCCGGTCTCGACAGAGAAGGTCCGCCACGATCCCGGCAGACCGGGCGTGCGCACCTCGACCGTGGAGAAGCCCGACGCCGGCAGGGCATTGGCGTCCAGGCCGGGTGCCAGTCCGTGCGTGTCGGTGACGAGGCGGCCGCCTTCCCAGGCCAGCACGGCCACGTCCTGCAGGAACTCGTGTGCCAGGTCGGCGCCCTCGGGCGGCAACGGCCGCACCGCGCCCGTGGGCGCGGCTGCCAGCCACAGCCGCGCCACGGCCACCATCTGGCCATCGGAGAACTTGCGCGCCTCGCGAAAGGCGGTCGACCAGGCCTGGGCCACCACGGCCAGCCAGATCACCAGCACCACGCCCAGGGTCCAGCGCAGCAGGTAGTGACGCAGCAGGCGCGGCCGGGACTGGCTCGTCATCACGGCTTGTCCGCCGTCGCCGGGTCGCGCGCGATGAAATAGCCCACGCCGCGCACGGTCTTGATCAGCGACTCACCGAGCTTGCGACGCAGGTGGTGGATGTGGACCTCGATGGCGTTGCTCTCCAGTTCTTCGCCGAATCCGTAGAGTGCCGACACCAGCCGCGTCCTGGACAGCACCTGCGGACGCGCCTGCATGAGCGTGAGCAGCAGCGCGAACTCCTTGCCCCCCAGCACCACCGGCTGGCCGGCGCGCAGCACGGTGTGGGCCGCGGGATCGATCACCAGATCGCCGTGTTCGATGAGGGGGTTGCTGCGACCGCCCGCGCGGCGAAGCATGGCGCGCAAGCGCGCCAGCAGCTCGTTGGCGTCGAAGGGTTTGACGAGGTAATCGTCGGCACCGCCGTCCAGGCCGCCGATGCGGTCGCTCACCCCGTCGCGCGCGGTCATGATGAGCACCGGCATGTCCTTGTGCGGCAGCGTCTCGCGGCCAGCCGCGGGCGCGGGCTGTTGGCGCAACCGGGCCAGCAGGTCCAGGCCCTCGCCGTCGGGCAGCCCCAGGTCCAGCAGCAGCACGTCGAAGGGTTCGACCGACAGGGCGAGCCAGGCGGCGTCACGCGTGGCGCACAGGTCCACGGCATAGCCGGCGCGTCGCAAGGCTTGCTCCAGCCCGCTGGCGATGCCGGGGTCGTCTTCCACCACGAGTGCGCGCATGTCGGGTTCTTCGGAGCCTGGAGATGGGGCTGCCCATTATCGGGCGCCACCTTAGCCGGGCATTAAGCGGTTTAAGGATCAGCTAATGGCAGCGCCCGACAGTGCCACGCCATGTCGACCCTGTCCCTTGAACCGACGGCCGCGGGCCGCGCCTTCCCGTTGCCCGAACGCTGGCTGTGCGGCCTGCTCGTGCTGACCTTGCTGTGGGATCTGTCCGGACTGGACATGGCCGTGATGCGCGCCATCGGTGCCGGGCACGGCTTTGCGCTGCGCGAACAGTGGCTGCTGGCGCGCGCGCTGCACGACGGCCTGCGCCAGGCCATGGCGCTGGCCTTCCTGCTGCTGTGCGGCTGGGCGCTGTGGCCGCGCGCGTCGCTGACGCGGCGCGAGCGCATGACCGTGGCCCTGCTGGCCGCGCTGTCGCTGCTCGCGGTCAGCCTGATCAAGAACACCGGCCTCACCAGTTGTCCCTGGGATCTGCAAGCCTTCGGCGGCACCGCGCGCTGGGTGTCGCACTGGGCCTGGGGCCAGGCCGATGGCGGGCCAGGGCGCTGTTTCCCCGGCGGTCACGCAAGCAGTGGCTTTGCCTTCCTGGCGCTGAGCCTGCCCTGGTTGGCGCCACCGGCCGGTGTCGTGCGACGGCGCACGGCGGGCCTGCGCTGGCTGGCCGCCGCGCTGGGCGTCGGTGCGCTCGCGGGCGCGGTGCAGACGCTGCGGGGGGCGCATTACCCCAGCCACACACTGTGGACGCTGCTGATCTGCGCCGGGGTGTCGCTGGCGGGCTGGCGACTGGCGCAGGCCGGTTCGCACGGCCCAGCCATTGCACGGGTGCGCCACGGGTGGCGCGAGGGCCTGCGCCTGCTGCGCCCGCTGCTGGTGCCCATGGCCTGCACGCTGGCGGTGTTGTGGCTGTCGCGCCTGGGCCTGTCGGTCTGGCAGGCCGATCGGGTGTCGCATGAGCGGGCCTGGGCTTTGCTGCTGGGGCAGGGCCTGCGCTTCGACGGCGTGCTGCTGGGCTTCATCTGGGTGCTGCCGGCCGCCTTCACACCGTGGATGGCGCTGCACCGGCGCACCTGGCACGCCTGGACGGCCTTCCTGCGCGTCTATGGCGGCCTGGCGCTGCTGCTGATCGGATTCATGGAGTTGGCCACCCCGGCCTTCGTGGCGCAGTACGACGCCCGGCCCAACTACCTGTTCGTGGAGTACCTGGGCTACACGAAGGAAGTGGGCGGCACGCTGCTGAAGGACCACGCCGCGCACCTGCTGGCCGCGGCTGTGTTGCTGCCCCTGGGGGCCTGGGCCTTCGCGCGCCTGAGCCGGGCGGGAACGCCGCCCACGCCGCCGCGTGCGTGGCAGGCGCTGGCCTGGTCGGCGCTGCTGCTGGTGTCGCTGGCCGTCGCGGGGCGTGGCGCGCTCGGGCACCGCGCGGCCAATCCGGCCAGCGCCGCGCTGACCAGCGACCACCTCGTCAACGAGTTGCCACTCAACTCGCTCTACACCGTGGCGTACGCCATCTACCAGTCGCGCAAGAGCGAGGCCGGCATCACCTATGCCGAGCTGCCGCGCGCGCACGTGATCGAGCGCGTGCGCCGCGAGACGGGCCTGCCCGACAGCGCCTTCACCCGCGACGACCTGCCCACGCGGCACTGGCAGGCCACGGCGCACCCGCGCGCGCGACCACTCAATCTGGTGATCGTGCTGGAGGAAAGCCTGGGCGCGGAGTTCGTGGGTGCGCTCGGCGGGCTGCCGCTCACGCCGAACCTCGATCGCCTCGCGCGCGAGGGCCTGTGGTTCGAGCGCCTGTACGCCACCGGCACGCGCTCGGTGCGTGGCATCGAGGCGGTGACCGCGGGCTTTCCGCCCACCTCGGCCGTCAGCACGGTCAAGCTCGCCAAGTCGCAGCGCGACTTCTTCACGCTGGCCAGCTTTCTCAAGCCGCACGGCTACGAGTCGACCTTCTTCTATGGCGGCGAGTCCCACTTCGACAACATGCGCAGCTTCTTCATGGGCAACGGTTTCGACCGCGTGGTCGAGCAGAAGGACATGCCCGCCGACGCCTTCATCGGCACCTGGGGCGCGTCCGATGGCGACCTGTTCGAGGTGGCGCACCGGGCCTTCGAGCGACAGCCCGCCGACAAGCCCTTCTTCGCCCTGGTCTTCACCTCGTCCAACCACGCGCCCTTCGAGTTTCCCGATCACGGCATCGAACTGGTCGAACAGCCCAAGGGCACAGTGAACAACGCGGTGAAGTACGCGGACCACGCGCTCGGCCGCTTCATCGAGCGGGCGCGGCGCTCCCCCTATTGGGAGAACACCCTGTTCCTGATCGTGGCCGATCACAACTCTCGCGTGTACGGTCCTTCGCTGGTGCCCATCGACCGCTTCCACATCCCGGGGCTGATCGTGGGCGGGCCGATCGCCGAGGCCCGGCGCATTCACACCCTGGCCAGCCAGATCGACCTGGCGCCGACGCTGATTTCCTTGATGGGCCTGAGCGGCGAGCACCCGCTGATCGGTCGTGACCTGAGCGATCCGGCGCAGGCCAGGCGGCCGGGCCGGGCGATCCTGCAGTTCGACAAGACGCAGGCGTACCTGGAAGACACGCCCGGCGGCGAGACGCAGGTCGCGGTGCTGCAGCCCGATGCGCCCGCGCGCCTGATGACTTACCGCGATGGACAGTTGCGCGACCACGCAGGTGGCAACGCGGACCTGATCGACAAGGCGCAGGCCCACGCGCGCTTTGCGCAGTGGGCCTACCAGGAGCGGTGGCACCGTTGAGCCACCGCTGAGGCGCCGCGCGGCCTACCAGCCCAGCCCGATGCGCAGCGGCAGGTACACCAGCATGCCGGCCACGATGGTGCCCAGCACGCCGCCCCGCCAGAAGAACCAGGCCGCGCCCGCGAGCGCGCCATAGAGTCGCGCGTCCTGCCAGGTGCTCACGAGCGCGCCCTGGCTCATCACGACCTCGGGCACGACCACGGCCGACAGCGCGGCGATGGGCGCGTACTGCAGGCCGCGCTGCGCCCAATGCGGCAGCGTCCAGGGCTTGTCGGACAGGAAGAAGAAGCCGCGCGTGACAACCGTGACCACGCCCAGGGCAAGGATGGTCAGCAGCGTCCAGGGGTCGAGATCAAGCATGGCCGGTCCCTTGACGGGTGGGACGCAATGGCTCGAGCAGCAGGCACAAGGCCACCGCGCAGCCAATGGCCACCAGGATGTTGAGCTTGAGCGGCAAGGCGAAGGCCACCACGGCGGCGGCACCTGCCACGCCAGCGGAGACCATGCGCAGCCGCGAGGTCGCCAGCGAGCACATCACCCCCAGCAGCGCCAGGATGCCCGCGAAGCCCAGGCCCCAGGCCAGCGGAATGGCATTGGCCAGCGCCACGCCCAGCAGGCTGGTGCCCATCCACGCGCCGTAGTTGACGGCGCAATTGCCCATCAGATAGGCCTGCTGTGCAGCGCGCTTGGCGGGGTCGTCGCTGGGGTGCGGGTAGCGGCGCGCAAAAAACACGTAGCTCAGGTCGCCGGTGACGTAGCCGCTGGCCAGGCGCTCCCAGCGCGGCAGGTGCATGAGGTAGGGCCGCAGGTGGGCCGAGAACACCACGAAGCGCAGGTTGACACAGAAGGCCGCCGCCAGGATCACCCACAGCGGCGCGCCCGCCGCCATCATGGGGATGGCCGCGAGCTGCGCGCTGCCGGCATACACGATCAGGGTCATCAGCACCGCCTCCAGCGGCGACAGGCCCGACTGCACCATGGCCACGCCGGTCATGAGGCCCCAGGCACCGATGCCCATGGCGACGGAGAACTGGTCGCGGATGCCCTCGAAGTACTCGGGGTGCGCGCGGTGCTCGCGCTTGAGGAAGAGGATCACGCGCCGCCCCCCAGCACCTCGCCGGTCGCGAGCGCGAAGCCGCGCAGGAAATCGGCCGCCGGCAGGCGCTTGCCGCCTGCCCGCTGCAAGGCCGTCAGTCGCAGCGCGCCCTCGCCGCAGGCCACGGTGATGCCCTCGGGCCCGATCGCCAGCACCTCGCCAGCGCGGCCCTTTCCGGCACGGGGTTCGGCCAGGGGCTCGGCCGCCCAGACCTTGATCGCCTCGCCCGCGTGGGTGGTGTGCGCGCCGGGAAAGGGGTCGAAGGCGCGCACGCGCCGCGCGATCGCGGTGGCCGGCTGCGTCCAGTCGATCACGGCCTCGGCCTTCTCGATCTTGTGCGCGTAGGTCACTCCCTCCTGCGGTTGCGGCTCGGCGCGCAGCCCACCGCAGGCCGCGATCTCCAGCGCCTCGACGATGAGCCGCCCGCCGAGCACGGCCAGGCGGTCGTGCAGGCTGCCGGTGGTGTCGTTCTCGCGGATGGCGATGCGCTCGCGCAGCAGCATGTCGCCGGTGTCCAGACCCTCGTCCATCTGCATGATGGTCACGCCGGTTTCCGTGTCGCCCGCCTCGATCGCCCGGTGGATGGGCGCGGCGCCGCGCCAGCGCGGCAGCAGCGAGGCGTGGATGTTGAGGCAGCCGAGCCGCGGCGCGTCGAGCACCCAGCGCGGCAGGATCAGGCCGTAGGCGGCCACCACCATCGCATCGGCGCGCACGGCGTCGATGGCCTGGCGCGCGGCAGCGGCGTCATCGGCGTACCTGCCATCCAGCCGAAGACCGCGCGGCTGCGAGACCGCGATGCCGCGCTCCAGTGCGAGCGCCTTCACCGGCGAGGCCTGCAGCTTCATGCCGCGCCCGGCAGGCCGGTCGGGCTGCGTGAGCACCAGGGGAACGTCGAAGCCTGCGGCCAGCAGGCGTTCCAGCGCGACACGCGCGAAGGCCGGCGTGCCGGCGAAGATGAGTTTCATCTGGGGACGGGCCGGACCGGGAAGGCCGGCCAGGGGTCAGAGGCGATCGGAAGGCGGGATGTGCTCATCCAGGAAGATGAGCTGGCGCACCACACCGGCGCGGTCGATGTGCACGTGCGCGAGCCGGTCGTTGTTGTTCTCGGAGAAGCGGTAGGTCCAGATGTCGCCGTCGAAACGCGCGACGCGTTCGACCAGCGCGGGCCGGCCCATGTGGCGCAGCACATCGTCGCGCGTCCAACGGTCGATCGCGATGTTCTTCAGCATCCAGTTGATGTCGAGCACCTGCACCACGCGGCGCAGACGGCCTTCGGCGTCGAAGTCGAGGTTGTAGACCTGACGGCCCAGCGGCTGGCGCGAGTACTGCAGGCGCGCGCCGTCCGTCAACGCGTACTCCGCACTGGGCGGCCCCAGCCGATCGATCACCTGCGCGCGCGAGGTGCCGGGTTCCAGCCGTTCGGGCATGCCCGCGCACCCCGTCAGCCACACGAGGGCCAGCAGACAGAGGCAGCGAAGGGCGGTGGCAGGCTTCATGCGCGCAGGGCTTCCCGTTGGGCTTTCACGAGTTTGGATTTGATCCGGTTGCGCTTGAGCGGGGAAAGGTACTCCACAAAGACCTTGCCCATGAGGTGGTCCATCTCGTGCTGGATGCACACGGCCAGCATGCCCTCGGCCTCGATGGTGCGTTCCACGCCCTCGCCATCGAGCGCGCGCACGCGCACCGCCACCGAGCGCTCCACGCCGTCATAGATGCCGGGCACCGACAGGCAACCTTCTTCGCCCTTGCGCGTCTCCGGGCTGGCCCATTCGATCACCGGGTTGATCAGCACCATCGGCTTGTCGCGCGACTCGCTCACGTCGATGACGATGAGCCGCTCGTGCACGTCGACCTGCGTCGCGGCCAGGCCGATGCCATTGGCCTCGTACATGGTGGCCAGCATGCGCGGAATGAGCGCGCGGATGCGCTCGTCCACCGCCGCCACGGGCTTGGCCACGGTGTGCAGGCGGGGGTCGGGGTAATGCAGTATCGGCAGGGTATCGAGGGCGCTCATGACTCGTTGAAGCAGTATCGCAAGAGGTCTCCGATGGGGCCAGGGGCGACGGCAGGCAGTGGCACGCTGACAGGCGGAAACCGATGTCGCTATTTTCGCCACTTTCACGACGACGCGAAATCGCGGGCTGCCAGAAACATTGCGCAATCAAAGGCTTGCGCGCAGAATCCAACGCGCTTTGTCAAGACTCGCGCGCCCCAGGCCACGATCGAGACGCCGGCTCACACGGCGTCATCGCACCGGCCGACGGCAGCCGCCCAGGGGCCCCCGAACATGCGATCGAACACCCGCCTGATCTCCACCATCGCCAGCGCCGTCGGCCTGGCCTGCGCCGCACAGGCGGCCTTTGCGCAAAGTACGGTCATTCCGGCCGAACAGCGCTACCCCGTCACCCCCGGCCAGCGCGCCACCGCCAACCAGGTCGCCCAGACCGGCGTGCCGCTCTCCGAACTCGCCCCCAACGCCCCCGACAGCTACACCGTCAAGAGCGGCGACACGCTGTGGGCCATCTCGGGCATCTTCCTGCGAAGCCAGTGGCGCTGGCCCGAGCTGTGGGGCATGAACCTCGACGACATCAAGAACCCCCACCGGATCTACCCGGGTCAGACGCTGTACCTCATCAAGGCCAACGGCCGCGCCACGCTCAGCACGCGTGGGCCGGGTGGCGAGCCCGGCACCGTCAAGGTGTCCCCGCGCACGCGCTACGAGTCCTTGTCCGACACCGCGATCCCGCCGATCTCGCTGCAGACCATCGAGTCCTTCCTGACCGAGGCGCTGATCGTTGACGAGAACGCCATCAACCGCGCGCCCCGCATCGTGGCCACGCAAGAGAACCGCGTGCTGCTCAGTCGCGGTGACCGCGCGTACGCGCGCTCGATCTCCGGCGATCACCCTGATGCCCAACCGCTGGCCGTGGTGGACGGGCGTTCCATCGGCTACCGCGTGTTCCGCAACGCCACGCCATTGCGCGACCCCACCACGAACGAAATCCTGGGCTTCGAAGCGCAGTACGTGGGCAAGGCCAACGTGGTCTCCAACGAGCGCCGCCGCGAAGGCCTCGATGCCAAGGGTCAGAAGGTCGAAGAAATCGTGCCGGCCGGCATCGACATCACCGCCGCGAAGGAAGAAATGCGCGTGGGCGACCGATTGCTGCCCGAGCCGCCGCGCGAATTCCTCAACTTCGTGCCGCGTGCGCCGCAGAGCCCGCAGTCCGGCCAGATCGTTTCGGTGTATGGCAACGCCGTGAACTACGCCGCACAGAACATGGTCGTCACCATCAACCGCGGCAAACAGAACGGCATCGAGCCTGGACACGTGCTGGCCCTGCTGCGCGAGAGCAACATCGTCAAGGACACCACCGACAGCGCGCGTCCCGACATGCGCCTGCCCGGCGAACGCAACGGCCTCATGATGGTGTTCCGCACCTTCGACCGCGTCTCCTACGCCATCGTGCTCGAGATCGCCGACGGCGTGCAGGTGGGCGACCGCTTTCTCAATCCCTGACCCCGATGCCGCGTGACGAGCTGGCCGCCTGGCTGCGGCTGCTCCTGACGCCGGGTCTGGGCCGAAGCACGGCCCGACAGTTGCTGGCCGCCTTCGGACTGCCCGAGGCGATCTGGGCCCGAGCGCCCGACAGCTGGGACGGCGTGGTGGAGCCCTCACTGGCCAAGGCCATGGCGCAGCCGCCAGAAGGCTTCGATGCGGCGCTGAATGCCCACGAGCGCTGGCTGGCGCAGGACAACGCGCGGCACGTGCTCACCCTCGCGGACCCGCGCTACCCGGCTAGCTTGCTGGACACGGCCGATCCGCCGCTGATGCTGTTCGTTCATGGCCGCCTGGAGGCGCTGTCGCAGCCGCAGCGGCTGGCCGTTGTCGGGAGTCGCAACCCCACGCCGCAGGGCGCGCAGAACGCCGAAGCCTTCGCTCATTCGCTGGCCGCCTCCGGTCTGTGCATCGTCTCGGGCCTCGCGCTGGGTGTCGACGGCGCCGCACACGAGGGCGCGCTGCGCGCAGGCGGCTTCACGCTGGCCGTGGTGGGCACCGGGCTGGACCGCGTGTATCCCAGCCGCCACCGCGATCTGGCTCACCGCATCGTGGCGCACGGCGCCATGATCAGCGAGTACCCGCTGGGCACGCCGCCACTGGCGCAGAACTTCCCGCAGCGCAACCGCGTGATCGCCGGCCTGTCGATGGGCACGCTGGTGGTCGAAGCGGCGCTGCAGTCAGGCTCGCTGATCACGGCTCGCCTGGCCAGCGAGCAAGGGCGGGAAGTCTTCGCCATCCCGGGATCCATCCATTCGCCACAGTCACGCGGCTGTCATGCCCTGATCCGCCAGGGCGCCAAGCTCGTGGAATCGGCGCAGGACGTGCTGGAAGAACTTCGGCTGGCGGACACGGCACCTTCGAGCACCGATGGCGGGCCGGCGGCCCAGCCCCTCGGGCCGGAAGGCGAATTGCTCGAAGCGATGGGCCACGACCCCGTGAACCTGGACGCCTTGCAAGCCCGCACGGGCCTGCCCACCAGCGCCTTGCAGGCGCAACTGCTCGAACTGGAATTGCAGGGCCTGGTGGCGCGCCTGCCAGGCGGCCTGCTGCAGCGGGTGGGGCAAGGCTGAGCCGCCCCGCCGACGGCGGTCCTCAGGCCAGAAGGCGCTCGGGGTTGGCGTCGAGCTTGGCGAGCGCCTCGCGCGTGGCGCGCACGGTGAGTGCTTCGTCCTCGCTCGGCACCAACAGACCGGCCTGCAGGTAGGCGGCAACCCGCGTGGCCGGCATGAGGTAGCAGCGTCCGCCATTGCTCACGAACAGGTACAGCTGACCATGCTGGCTGCGCCACGCCAGTTGCACGCTGCCAAGCTTGCCATTGTGGTCGAGGCCGAACCACGAGCCGATCTGAAGCTCCACGGCCCAGGCGCGCATGGCCTCGTTGGGCTGGCTGCCGCCCTGGTTGATGACCTCGATGTTGCTCGCGTCCACGCCCGTGATCAGCTCGATGCTGTCGGCGTTGAGATCGAAGTCGCCGACACCGCCTTCGGGCAGGTAGTCCTCGAGGTTGGCCAGGCGCTTGGACAGGGCGTCGAGCTGGCTCTGGGCGATGGATTCGGTGCGCGACATGAAGGCATCGGCCAACGTGTCGCTCACCGACTTGATGTGCTGGTCCTGCAGGCCCTGGGGAAAGCCCAGCAGGCCCATGCCCTGGCGCAAGCGCTGCAGGATGCCGGGCAGTTGCTGGATGACGCGCGCGCGGTCGTCGCGGCTGGGCTTGGCGCTCGCGGCCCACAGCAGATCGGACGCGGCCTGCTTGAGGGCCTGCGTGTCGGGGTGCTTGATGCCGTGCTTGACGCTGGCCACCGCCAGCACGTCGACCCAGACCTTGAACAGGAAGTCCCGCACCTCGGCGCGCACCGGCACGTCGTCGAGCAGCTTGCGCAGTTCGATGGTGTACTGCACCGACAGCGTTTCCTTCTGCTCGACCTGCTGGGCCACGCTCACGAAGCGGCTGGCGTTGCTCTGCTCGCTGAGGTAGGTGGACAGGAACTTCTGGAACTCGTCGTAGACGAGCTGGAACACGCGGCGCCCGGTTTCGGGGTACTGCTCGATCACCTGCACCACGCGCTTGATCTCGGCCTCCAGCGCGGCAGAGCCGACGTTGGACTCGAAGCCCATCACGCACGAACCCATGCGGTCGATCAACCGCCGCGCGGGGTGCTGCAGCGCGCTGAAGAACTCCGGTTCGGCCAGGGCCACGCGCAGCACGGGAATCTGCAGGCGGGCGAACCACACGCGGATGCTGGGCGGAATGCGCTCTTCGGCCAGGATGGCCTGGAACATCAGCGCGACCACCTCGATGGTGGCCTTCTCGCTGGGCGTGGACGCGGCCTGCTTGAGTTCCTGGGTGCGCTCGCGCAGGGCCACCGCCGTGCGCTCGACCGTGCCGGCATCGACATAGACCGCGCCACCACCGGTGGGCGCCGCGCCGAGGCCGGAGCCGGTGCTCGGGAAGGAAACCTGACGCGCCATGGCCTGCTGCAACGCGGGCGATGGGGGAATGATCTCGGTCGCTTCGAATTCGGGACCGACGTGGTCGAGCAGCATGCGCCGCAAGCGGCCCACGACCCCCTGCGCGCGCATGCGCGCGCGGGCGAGGGGAGACGTGCCCGTGAGCATGCGCGTTTCGTCTTGCACGCCCATGCCGGAAGAGCCGGGATAGCCGCTGTGCTGAGCACCCCGCCCGCCGGAGGCGGGGGTGCCCATGCCCGAAGGGTTTGCACCACTGCCCGACTGGCCGGGCGCCGGCCCATTGGCACCGGGGCGGCCAGGTTCCTGCACCCGGCGAAACGGGGTGTGCAGACCGCCGCCCGTGGTCGGGCCGCTGGCGGGGCCTGGCCGGGTGGAGGGCACCGCGCCGCTCGTGCTGGACGGGCTGCGACGCACCAGCGCCTGCAGGTCGATCGTTTCCATCACGCCATTGGCGACGAGGTACGCGTTGGCGGCCTTGTAGCCGTCGAGCATGATCGCGCCCAGCATGGGCGCAATGTGGTCTTGCACCAGGCCCAGGCCATCGCGCTCAAGCCCCGCGGATTTCCACTGCTCCACCAGCAGCCGTGCCAGCACGTCGGGCAGCAGGATGTCGCTTTTGGAAAGCTCGGTGCGCCGCTCCAGGAACTGCACGCGCAACCGCAGTTCGTTGAGTTCGGACGAAGTCTTGTCGAGCACGCGCATCGCCATGCGCGAGGCCAGGATCTGGTCGTCGATGGCGCCCTCGGCCACCAGCTCGAGTTGGCCCGAGAGGCTGGCCGGCTCGGTCAGCCCGGCGCGTGCCGCGAGGTGCTTCTTCAGGGCCGTGCGGCAGTCGTCGATCCACATCGACTGCCGCTTCTTGAATGCCGCCCAGGTGTCGCGCCGCACCTGCACGTCGACCGAGGTGCCGGGCTGGTCAAGCAGGGTGGTGAGGCGCTGTTCGATGGCCTTCGCCAGATCCGGCAGGGACCGCCCCACGTGCAGCACATGGCGCTCACGCGCCTGCTGGGCAAGGGCAAACCCGGTCGGTTGGGACGGCGACACCATGTGTTTCAGTATGACACGAAGACCCCACGATCCATGCCCGCGAGACCCCTGGACGCCGCCGTTGAGCGGCCCTGGTATGGCAAGGACGCCACGGACTACACGACGGCACCGGCGTTCGGATCGTCCGGATCGCCTTCCGTCTTGGTCGGCTTGATCAGGTCCTCGCGCTTGACGCCGAGCCACAGGGCCATGGCCGCCGCCACGAACACCGAGGAGTAGATGCCGAACAGGATGCCGATGGTCAGGGCCAGCGCGAAGTAGAAGAGCGTGGGGCCGCCAAAAAGCAGCATCGACAGCACCATGATCTGCGTCGAGCCGTGCGTGATGATGGTGCGGCTGATGGTGGAGGTGATCGCGTGGTCGATCACTTGCTGGGGCGTCATCTTGCGCTGGCGCCGGAAGGTCTCGCGGATGCGGTCGAAGATCACCACCGATTCGTTGACCGAGTAGCCCAGCACCGCGAGGGTGGCCGCCAGCACGGCCAGCGAGAACTCCCACTGGAAGAAGGCGAAGAAGCCCAGGATGATGACCACGTCGTGCAGGTTCGCGACGATGGCCGACACCGCGTACTTCCATTCGAAGCGCAGGGACAGGTAAATGATGATGCCCAGAATCACGAGGCCCAGCGCGATGAGGCCGTTGTGCACGAGCTCTTCACCCACCTGCGGGCCCACGAACTCGGTGCGGCTGAGCACCACCGCCGGGTTCTGCGCCTTGAGCGCGGCGAACAGCGCCTCGGCCTGCTGGCCCGAGGACTGCCCCTGGACCACCGGCAAGCGCAACAGCACGTCGCGCGAACTGCCGAAGTTCTGCACCGGCACCTCGAGGTAGCCCAGGTCCTCGACCACGCGCCGCACGGCGCCCAGGTCGGCCGGCTGCTCGTAGGCAACCTCGACGACGGTGCCGCCGGTGAACTCCACCGACAGGTGCAGGCCGCGCGTCACCAGGAAGAAGACGGCAAGAAGAAAGGTGATGAACGAGATCGCGTTCAGCACGATCGCGTGCCGCATGAACGGGATGTCGCGGCGGATGCGGAAGAACTCCATCGTGGGCTCCAGGTGCGGGGTCAGTCGGCCTTGGCGGGGGTGGCATCGCCCTCGGGGCGCCACACCGTGCCGACGGAGATGGACTTGAGCTTCTTCTGGCGGCCGTACCAGAAATTCACCAGGCCGCGCGAGAAGAACACCGCGGAGAACATGCTGGTCACGATGCCCAGGCAGTGCACGACGGCGAAGCCGCGCACCGGCCCCGAGCCGAACAGCAGCAGCGCCAGGCCCGCGATCAGCGAGGTGACATTGGAGTCGAGGATGGTGGCCCAGGCGCGGTCATAGCCGGCGTTGATGGCGGCCTGCGGCGTGGCGCCGCGGCGCAGCTCCTCGCGCACCCGTTCGTTGATGAGCACGTTGGCGTCGATGGCCATGCCCAGCGCCAGCGCCATGGCGGCCATGCCAGGCAAGGTGAGCGTGGCCTGCAGCATGGACAGGACGGCCACCAGCAGCAGCACGTTGAAGCCCAGCGCGACGGCGGAGAACATGCCGAAGACCGCGTAGTAGACGCACATGAACAGCGCCACCACCACGAAGCCCCAGGTCACGCTGTTGAAGCCCTTGGCGATGTTTTCCGCGCCCAGGCTGGGGCCGATGGTGCGCTCTTCGATGATCTCCATCGGCGCGGCAAGCGAGCCCGCGCGCAGCAGCAGGGCAGTGTCGCTGGCCTCGGTGGTGGTCATGGCACCGGAGATCTGGACTCGGCCGCCACCGATCTCGCCGCGGATGACGGGTGCCGTCACGACCTCGCCCTTGCCCTTCTCGAACAGGATGATGGCCATGCGCTTGCCCACGTTCTCGCGCGTGACGTCGCGGAAGATGCGCGAGCCCTTGCCGTCGAGCGTGAGGTGCACGGCCGGTTCCTGCGTCTGGCCGTCGAAGCCGGCCTGCGCGTCGGTGAGGTTCTCGCCGGTGAGCAGCACCTCGCGCTTGACGATGATGGCGCGGCCGCCGCGCTCCAGGTAGCGCTCGGAACCGAAGGGCACCGCACCGACACCGCGTTCGGCGGCCAGGCCCTCCGCGCTTTCGTCGACCAGGCGCACCTGCAGCGTGGCGGTGCGGCCCAGGATGTCCTTGGCCTTGGCCGTGTCCTGCACACCAGGCAGTTGCACGACGATGCGATCGGCGCCCTGCTGCTGGATCACGGGTTCGGCCACGCCGAGTTCGTTGATGCGGTTGTGCAGGGTGGTGATGTTCTGCTTCAGCGCCTGGTCCTGCACGGCGCGCGCGGCCTCGGGGCGGATCGTGGCAGTGATGCGCGTGTCGCCGCCCTCGGTGGTTTCGGCCAGCACCAGCTCGGTGAACTGCGCCTGGACCAGATCGAACACCGCGTTGCGGGCGGCCTGATCGCGCACGCGCAGCTCGATCGTCTGGCCGTTGCGCACGATGCCGCCGTGCCGGATGTTCTTCTCGCGCAGGGCATTGCGCAGGTCGGTGGCCAGCACGTCGGCGCGGCGCTCCAGCGCAGCCTTCATGTCGACCTGCAGCATGAAGTGCACGCCGCCGCGAAGGTCCAGGCCCAGATACATGGGGCGGGCGTGCAGGGCCGACAGCCAGTTCGGCGTGCGCGGCACCAGGTTCAGGGCCACCACGTGGCTGGGGTCGCTCGGGTCGGTGTTGAGCGCGCGGTCGATCGCGTCGCGCGCCTTGAGCTGGGTGTCGGTGTCCTCGAAGCGTGCGCGCACCGAGCCGCCTTCGAGCGAGAGCGCGCTGGGCGCGATGGATGCGCCCGACAGTGCCTGCTCCACACGGGTGACCGTGCCGGTGTCCACCCGGACCGTGGCCTTGGCGGCCGACACCTGCACCGCCGGCGCCTCACCGAACAAGTTGGGCAGGGCGTAGATGGCGCCGACCAACAGGGCGATCACGATGATCGCGTACTTCCACAGCGGGTATCGGTTCATGGCGGGTACTCGGCGCGCGAGGGTCTTTGGAATCCAGAACGCGACGGATCCGGCTCCGCCGGTCCGTGCGCGTTGCCCCCGAAGGGGGGAACGGGCCGGCATACGCCGGCCCGTGCGGGGGTGATCCTTACTTGATCGTGCCTTTGGGCAGCACCTGCACGACAGCGGTGCGCTGCATCTGGACTTCCAGGCCGTCGGCAAGTTCCACGCCGATGTAGGTGTCGCCGATCTTGGAGACCTTGCCGAGGAAGCCGCCGGCGGTCACGATCTCGTCGCCCTTGGCCACCGCTTCGATCATGGCCTTGTGCTCCTTCTGGCGCTTGAGCTGCGGGCGAATCATCACGAAATACAGCACCACGAACATCAGCACCAGCGGCAGCATGCCCAGCAGGGTGGACTCGGTGCCGCCAGTGGCGGCCTGGGCGTAGGCGGGGGAAATCAACACGTGCGTCTCCAGCGGGTTCAAAACAACCGGCGATTGTATGCCGCCCCCTTGACAGAACCCGTTCCGCCAGGATCGTCCCCAGGGGCACCGCGGACCCGGCTTTGCCGGGCCGCAGGTGCCGCCCCCTTGGGGGGGGTCGCGCGAAGCGCGGCGGGGGTGTTCCGATTCAGGCGGCCTGGCGCACCGGCGCGGGGGCGCCCGAGCGCCAGCGCGCCAACAAGGCCTCGCGGCGCACCGCCGCGGCCTGGGCGTGGCGCTCCTTCACGTGGCCGTAACCCTTGATCTGCTCGGGCAGGCGCGCGATGTCCAGTGCCAGCGCCTGGGTGTCGGCCGTGAGCCCGGGCAGCAGGGCCTCGATGTCGGCGCGGTACTGCGCGATCAGGGCCCGCTCCATGCGCCGTTCGGACGTGCGACCGAAGGGATCGAGCGCCGTGCCGCGCAGGCCCTTGAACTTCGCCAGCCAGCGAAAGGCCGTGAACATGAAGGGCCCGTAGGGCTTCTTGACCAGCTCGCCGCGCTCGTTCTTCTGGGCCAGCAGCGGCGGTGCCAGGTGCACCTTGAGCGAGTAATCGCCCTCGAACTGCGCCGCGATCCTCTCGTGGAAGGCGGTGTCGCTGTGCAGGCGCGCCACCTCGTACTCGTCCTTGTAGGCCATGAGCTTGAACAGGTAGCGGGCGACCGCTTCCGTGAGCGCGGTCTTGCCCAGGGCCTGCAATTCGACCTGGCGCACGCGCTCGACGAAGTCGCGGTACTCGCGCGCATAGCCGGCGTTCTGGTAGCCGGTGAGGAAATCGACCCGGCGCGCGATGAGCTGCTCCAGGCTCTCGCGCGGCTGGAACTGGATCACCTGCGCGGCGGGCCCCGCCAGGCCACCGGCGGCCAGCACGGCCGGCAGGTCATGCGCGGCGCGGCGGCCCCATTCAAAGGCGGCCTTGTTCTGTTCCACCGCCACCGCATTGAGCTCGATCGCGCGCATCAGCGCGGCCTGGCCGAGCGGAATCCAGCCCTTCTGCCAGGCGTAGCCCAGCATCAGCGGGTTGGTGTACAGGCTATCGCCCAGCAGGCGGGTGGCGATGCTTTCGGCGTCCACCACCCCGATCGCTTCCTTGCCCAGGTGGTTGACCAAGGTGTCCACGCAGGCCTGAGCGGGGCTGAGCCAGTCCGGGTTTTTCACGAAGGCCGCGGTGGGCGTGGCGCTGCTGTTGACGGCCACGTGCGTGCGGCCCTCGCGCAGGCGCTGCCAGGTTTCCTTGTTGGCGGCCACGATGGGGTCGCAGCCGATGACCAGGTCGGCCGAGGCGGCCGACACGCGCGTGGTGTGGATCTGGTCCTGCGAGGCGCCGATGAGCACGTGGCTCCAGGTGGCGCCACCCTTTTGCGCCAGGCCGGCGGCGTCCTGCGTGACGATGCCCTTGCCTTCCAGGTGGGCCGCCACGCCCAGCAACTGGCCAATGGTGATGACGCCCGTGCCGCCCACGCCGGCGACGATGATGCCCCAGGCCTCCTGGCTCAGCGCCGGCAGCACCGGGTGCGGCAGCGCGGCGCCTGCCCACTCGGCCTTGGCCGCGCCCTTCTTCTTGCGCAGTTGTCCGCCTTCCACCGTGACGAAGCTCGGGCAGAAGCCGTTCACGCAGGAGTAGTCCTTGTTGCAGGTGCTCTGGTTGATCTGGCGCTTGCGGCCGAAGGGCGTCTCCAACGGCTCCACCGACAGGCAGTTGGACTTCTCGCCGCAGTCGCCGCAGCCCTCGCACACCAGCTCGTTGATGACGACGCGCTTGGCCGGCTCGACCATGGTGCCGCGCTTGCGGCGGCGGCGCTTCTCGGCGGCGCAGGTCTGGTCGTAGATGATGACCGTGGTGCCTTCGATCTCGCGGAACTCGCGCTGCACGGCGTCCAGCGTGTCGCGGTGCTGGATCGCGATGCCCTCTGGAATGCCCGTCACGCCTTCGTACTTCTCCGGCTCGTCGGTGACGATGGTGATCTTCTTGACACCCTCCGCGCGCATGCTCTGCGCGATCTGCACCACGCTGTGGCCCTCGGGGCGCTCGCCCACCTGCTGGCCGCCGGTCATGGCCACGGCGTCGTTGTAGAGGATCTTGTAGGTGATGTTCACGCCCGCGGCGATGCGCGGGCGGATCGCCAGGATGCCCGAGTGGAAGTAGGTGCCGTCGCCCAGGTTGGCGAACACGTGCTGGTCGGTGGTGAAGGGCGCCTGGCCCACCCAGGGCACACCCTCGCCGCCCATCTGCGTGAAGCCCACGGTGGCGCGGTCCATCCAGATGCTCATGAAGTGGCAACCGATGCCGGCCATGGCGCGCGAGCCTTCGGGCACCTTGGTGCTGGTGTTGTGTGGGCAGCCCGAGCAGAACCAGGGCTGGCGCTCGGCGCCGGGCACGCCCTGCGTCAGCAGGGTCTGCAGCGAACGCTCCTGCGCGTCCAGGATGGCGAGCTGCGCGTCGATGCGCGCCATCACGTCTTCCGGGATGTTGCCCAGCTTCTTCAGCCGCTTGGCGATGGCGCGCGCGATCAGCGCGGGGTTCAGGTCGGCCTTGGCACGCAGCAGCGTGTTGGCGCTGGGGTTGGGGCGCGACCACTCGCCGCCGCTGTAGTCGCCCTCGTCTTCCTCGAACTTGCCGAGCACGTTGGGGCGAACGTCGGGGCGCCAGTTGTAGAGCTCTTCCTTGAGCTGGTACTCGATGACCTGGCGCTTCTCTTCCACCACCAGGATCTCGCGCAGGCCGGTGGCGAACTCGCGCGTGGTCTGCGCCTCCAGCGGCCACACCACCGCCACCTTGTGCAGGCGCAGGCCGATGCGGCGGCAGGTGGCGTCGTCCAGGCCCAGGTCGATCAGCGCCTGGCGCGTGTCGTTGTAGGCCTTGCCGCTGGCGATCACGCCGAAGCGGTCATCGGGCCCGGCGACGACGTTGTGGTTGAGCTTGTTGGCGCGCACATAGGCCAGGGCCGCGTACCACTTGTGGTCGAACAGGCGGGCCTCCTGCTCCAGTGCGTGGTCGGGCCAGCGGATGTGCAGGCCGCCGGGCGGCATCTCGAACTCGGGAATCACGATCTGCACGCGCTCGGGGTCGATCAGCGCGGTCGAGCTCGACTCGACGATCTCCTGGATGGTCTTCATGCCCGTCCACACGCCCGAGAAGCGGCTCATGGCGAAGGCGTGCAGGCCCAGGTCGAGGATGTCCTGCACGCTGGCCGGAAAGAACACCGGCAGGCCGCAGGCCTTGAAGATGTGGTCGCTCTGGTGCGCGGCGGTGGAGCTCTTGGCCACGTGGTCGTCGCCGGCCACCGCGATCACGCCGCCCCAGGGGCTGGTGCCGGCCATGTTGGCGTGCTTGAAGACGTCCCAGCAGCGGTCCACGCCCGGGCCCTTGCCGTACCAGATGCCGAAGACGCCGTCGAAGCGGTTGGTGCCGGGCGGCGCGAAGCCCAGTTGCTGCGTGCCCCACAGCGCGGTCGCCGCCAGCTCCTCGTTCACACCGGGTTGAAAGACGATGTTCTGCTTCTTGAGGTGCGGCGCCGCCTTCTGCAGGGACTGGTCATAACCGCCCAGCGGAGAGCCCCGGTAGCCGCTGATGAACCCCGCGGTGTTCTTGCCGAGCAGCGCGTCGCGCTGGCGCTGCAGCATGGGCAGCTTCACCAGGGCCTGCACGCCGCTCATGAAGGCACGGCCGTGGTCCAGCGTGTATTTGTCGTCCAGGGTGACGGTTTCGAGGGCCAGGCGGATGTGCTCGGGCAGCGGCGCGTTCATCTTGTGTGTCTCCTTCGTGGGCGGGGGCGTCTTGTGGACGCGCGTGCGACTGGGGGCTGGCCCCGGGTAGGGACCGGCCCCCAGTCTGCCGCGCAGTGTATGCCCGAGTTTGCGATAGGTGTTTGCGTTTCATGCCCGGAATTTGCATGATCGAGAAAGAAACTTTCTCTCTTTCGCCCATCATGGAAACATTGGACAAGTTTGACCTCGCCATCCTGCAAGAACTGCAAGCCGATGGTCGCCTCACCAACGCCGAACTCGCGCAGCGCGTGGGCCTGTCGCCCGCGCCGTGCTGGCGGCGGGTGCGCTCGCTGGAGGAACGCGGCTTCATCCAGGGCTACCGCGCCGTGCTCGACCGCGACAAGCTGGGCCTGGGGGTGCTGGCCTTCGTGCGCCTGGACGCCGACCGCAACAACGGCGACGTCACCCGCCAACTCGAGCAGGCCATCCGCGCCATCCCCGAGGTGGTGGCCTGCCACTACATCAGCGGCTCGGGCACCTTCGAGCTGCAGGTGGTGAGCCGAGACCTGCACCACTTCAGCGCCTTCGCGCGCGAGGTGCTGCTCAACCTGCCCAACGTGAAGGACCTGCACACCAGCTTTTCATTGGGCGAAGTCAAGGCCGGCGGAGCGATACCTTTGACTCACCTTGCGGAAAACCAAGGTAGTCACTCGGCAAAGCGATAACGAACTTGAGGGCGTCGTCCACCATTTGGTGAAAAGTTTCGACCGCTGGCTCAGAAACTTCCCTTAAGTAGTTGAAAAACAGGCAATTTCCGCCCCGCGGCGATTGTGAGCACCCGTAACGGTCTTCAGAATCGCGCCACCTTTCCCCCAAGGTGCCGCAACAAAAGTGTTCACCAACCTTTGAGGATCTCGACGTGAAACGCAACCTCCTTCTGAAAACCGCCCTGGCGCTGGCCATCGCGTCCCCCCTGATGGCCTCGGCCGAATCCGAACTCGTCCTCGGTGGCGGCTCCGCCGCGGCCCGCCTCGACCTGAACGTGGTCATCCCGGGCCTGCTGTACCTGGGTGTGGGCTCCGGCACAGAGGCGATCGCCAACGGCGGCAACAGGGAAACCATCGTCTTCGACTACACGACCAACCCCGAACAGGTGGGCATCACGAACAGCCCCGCTGCGGAAATCAACACGTCGATGGCCACCGCTGGCAGCACCCTGCCGGTGCGCGTGTTCAGCAACCTCGGCCAGGTGGTCATCACCGCCACCAACCCGGCCAACCTGGTCAGTGGCAGCGACACGATTCCCTTCACCGAGATGTCGGTGGTCTCGGACAACACCAACCTGCCGGCGCCCGGCTTCGGCGGCGGCACCAGCCAGCCCGTCCTGGCCGGCCGCGTGACCGACCACACCGCCAACTGGACTTACCGCTACGCCAACTCCACGAAACCGGCCGCCGGCTCTTACATGGGCACAGTGACCTACACCGCCTCCCTGCTCTGATCGCGACGCCGCGATCGCCCCTGGCAGGCGGGGCCGACGCCCGCCCGCCGTCCCACGAAGGGTCTGCCACCGCCCGCTGCCCTTCGTCCCTTCTCTCAGCGCCTTGTCGATCATGTTTCGCCGGCTGCTTCCGCCCCGATCGATCGCCGCCTTGATGCTCATCGCGGCGGGCTCCCCTGCCGCCTTCGGCTGGTCGCTCTCCATCAACCAGGCCAGCCGCCGGGTCTACCTGCACGTGGGCAATGGCGCGCCCGCCGGCAACCACAGCGCCACCAGCGGGCCCATCAACGTCGTCCGGGTGACTGTGCCCGCCAACCAGGTGGGCAATGGCGTGCCCCAGGCCATGACGAGCAACAGCACGCAGTCCACCAGCCTGCAGGGCGACAACTACCTGACCTGTCCCACGCCCTCGAGCCAATTGCTCATCGGGGCCTCTTACCAGCGCAACAACAACGGCGCGCCGGCCAGCGCCACGCTGCGCGTCAGCTCGCCGCCCTCGCTCGTCAACGCCACGGGCGACACCATCCCCATCTCCGAAATCAGCTGGACGGTGGCGGCCCCCGGCAGCGGCCTGCCCAACATCATCCCGGCCGGCACCTTCAACGGCGGCTCGCAGTTCCTGGCCACCATTCCGGCCAACACCTACATCGAGAACTGCCACAGCTTCCGCTACGCCAACAGCGCGGTGCGCGGGGCCGGCACGTACACCGCGCGCGTCACCTACACCGTCACCAGCCCATGAGACGCGCCGCCTGCCTCCTGGCCGCGCTGGCGGCCTTCGCCACCGACGCGGCCCGGGCCGAGACGCACCGGCTCGACGACGCGCTCACCCACACCGTGCCGCCCAACGTGCAAATGCAGTGGCGCCCCCTGCAGGCCGGCGCCGACGGCTCGGGCGCGGTCGAGGCCTGGGTGCAGGTCAACGTGCGCCTCGACACCCGCGCCTTCGTGCAGCGCAGCGGGCGCGTGTACCTGGCGCTGGAGCGCGACCAAGCCTCGCCCGTGGAAGCGGTGTGGTCCTCCCAAGGCCGCCTGCAGGCGGGCCGCGTGGTCAGCGGCGAGCGCACGCTGGTGTTCGCGGGCGTCATCCCGGGCGCCACGCTGGACGACCAGCTGAACATGCGCCTGCGCGCGCAGGCCGACTGGCCAAGCACCCAACGCCGACTGAACTTCCACTTCGAATTCGATGCCGACTGAACCACTCCGACGCCTCGGCGTCCTCGCCACCACGCTGTGGGCCCTGGCCTTCGGCGTCACCGTTCCCGCGGCGCACGCCCAGGGCTTCGCGGCCTACATCACGCCGCCGCGATTCGAGCTGCGCGTGCAGCCCGGGAAGACCCTGCGCCAGGTGTTCGAGCTGCAGCAGACGGGCAACGCGCGCGGCCAGTACCGCGTCTACACCAACGACTGGGTCTTCCAACCCGACCAGACGGTGGAATTCGCTGACGCGCTGGCGCCCGACAGCTGCCGGCCCTGGGTGGCCATCGAACGCCGCGAATTCACGGTGGAGCCGGGCGCCCGCTACCGCTACCGCTTCGAGATCACGACCCCGGCCGACACCCCGCCGCGCGAATGCCGCTTCGCGATCATGGTGGAAGGGCGCGACGCCACCGTCGGCGGCAACGTCCAGGCCGCGGGCCGCATCGGCGTCATCGTCTACGCGGCCGTGGGCGACGCCGCGCCGCGCCTGGAACTGGCCGACACCCGCGTGGAGACCTTGAACGGCCAGGCAACGCCCGTGCTGCTGGTGCGCAACACCGGCAACGCCCATGGCCGGCTCGAAGGCTTCGTGTCGGGCACGGACGACGCCGGGCAGCGCATCGAGTTCGGTCCGGCCGACCTGCCCATCCTGCCCGGCGAGACGCGACGCGTGCCGCTGGTGGCCCTGGGCGAGGGCAAACAGGCCGCGCCCACGGTGCGTTTTCCGGTGCGCATCCAGGGCAAGCTCGAGTGGGGCCGCACCACGCTGGCGCTGGACGCGCGCTTCGCCCCATGACCTTCGCGGGGGTGCGCCCGCGGCGCCACCGCCTGCTGTCGGCGCTTCTTCTGGCCTGGCAGGGGCTGACGCTGGCGCAGGCATCCGCACAAACGCCGGCATCCGCGCCGGCATCCGCGCCGTCGCCCGCGCCCTACGCCGACCGGGAGATCGAAGGATTGGCGCCCGATGAACCCGACGACGGCGCGCCGGTCGACTACGACGCCAGCGGCTGGCCGCGCTACTTGCGCCTGGAGGCCCGGCTCGCCAGCGACCCTTTCGATCGGCAAGGCGGCAGCCACCTGGGCTACGGCGGCTACGGCCTGCTGGAAACACCCAACCACGGGGCGCTGTCCTTCGACGGCCAGTACAGCCCGCGCAGCGGCAGCGGCACGTTCACCCTGCGCCAGCGCGGTGTGCCGCTGGGCGGCGGCTGGGTGGGCAACCACGAACTGGGCCTCATCAACTCGCTGGCGCCCGGCCTCACCCGGTTGCCTTCGCGCGTGTACGTGCCTTCCAGCTACCTGCGCGGCCTCAGCGGCGAATGGGAGCGGCCCGAGGCCGGCTGGCAATGGCAACTCAGCAGCGGGCAGCCGGGCCGCCTGAGCATCCTGCCCGACACGCGCTTCATCACCACGCCGGGGCGGCGGCACACGCTGGGCGCGCAATGGCGCCCCAGCAGCACCGACGGCTGGGGCGTGGCCCTGCAGCACGAGCGGGCCGAGGGCGTGCGCCCCTTCGGCCTGCCCGACAGCGCGCCCCTGCTGGACGCCGATGCCACGCGCCTGGCGCTGCGCCACGAGGAGGGCAGCGTGCGCTGGCAGGCGCAGTGGCTCAGCGACCGCTCCAGCGCGAACGCCGGCTCCCGCCGGGGCGCCTGGGCCGACGTGGAGTGGGACAGCGACAGCGGCGCCTGGTCGCACGGCCTGGGCGCCTACCGGCTCGACACCGACCTGAGCTGGGCCGGCCAGCCCATGGCCAGCGACCTCGAAGGCCTGTACCTGCGCACGCGCTACCTGCAGCGGCGCTGGTCGGCCGACGGCGCGGTCGACTGGCTGCGCAGCATCAGCCGCCGCGACAGCCGCGGCTTCTACGGCACCGGCAGCCTGCGCTGGCGCGTGGGCCGCGAAAGCCAGGCGAGCGTGGGTCTGGCCGTGCGCGATCTCGACGGGCGCGACTGGAGCGCCTACGGCGACTGGCGCTGGGTCAACGGCCTCGGCGCCAGCGGCCTGCGCCTGGAAACGGAAGGTGGCGACAACCGGCCCCGCCTGACGCGCCTGGTGCACGACCAGGAATGGCCCGTGAGCGCGGGCTGGGCCCTGTCCACCAGCCTGGGCATCGCTCGCCAGGCCGACGCTGCCGGTGGCCGAGAGGCCGGCAGCCAGTGGACGGCCGCGCTCAATGCCAGCGTGCCCTTGGGCCAGCGCGCGGGCCTGCGCGGCAGCCTCAGCACCGAACAGGGCCCGGGCAGCGCCCAACGCAGCGCCATCAACCTCAACGCCAACTGGCGCCTGAACAACCGCTGGACGCTGGAGGGCAGCTGGGTCTGGAACCGCGGCCAGTTGCCGGTGGTGGCCTCGCTCGACCCACTGGCGCCACCCGTGGTCGTCGACCAGACGCTCTCCGGCCGGTCCTTCTACCTGAAGCTGCGTTACGACTTCCAGGCCGGCAACCGCGAGTTCCCTCTGGGCGGCCAGGCCGGGCAGGGGGGTGGGCGGCTCGAGGGCGTGGTGTTCTTCGATGGCAACCGCAACGGCGTGCAGGAAGCCAATGAACTCGGCGTGCCCAACGCCACGGTCTTCCTGGACAACCGCTACGCCATCCGCACCGACAGCCAGGGGCGCTTCGAATTCCCGCTGGTCGCCAGCGGCACGCGCACGGTGACGCTGCGCGCCGACAGCCTGCCGCTGCCCTGGAACGTCGTCGGCGATGGCGCGCTGTCCACCGAGGTGCAGTTGCGCCAAACCACGCGGCTGAGCCTGCCGGTGCAGCGCGCCGAATAACCGCGCAGCGTACGCCGCCGCCGGTCGCGCGCGGCGCCAAGCCCACGTCAGCCCCGCGGATTCGCTTCAAGCCGCCGGCCAAAAGGCCGATAAGGCGGCATGTGCCCGATCGCCGTCCGTGTCGCCTGTGTCCTGCTCCTGCTGGCCGCTCCCCTGAGCGCCCGGCCCGAGGCGCGCCTGGCCACGGGCGCCAATGCCTCGGCCAGCGCCTCCGTGAACTTCCGCATCGTGATCCCGCCGATGAACCGCGTGCTGGACAACCGCCACCCGGCCAGCCTGTGGGCGGCGGGCGGCGCCCCAGAGGCCGAGCAGGAACTGGTGGTGCTGACGACCCTGCCGCAGGGTTTTTGCGCCCGGCTCCGGCTGACCTCGACCGAGGTGCGCTACTGGACGCTTCGCAGCCGAGCGCCGGGTGTGAGCGTGCAGCGCACGGGTGAGGGTTATCGCGTCTGTGCGCCGCGCCACGGCCGGCACACACTCAGCCTGCACCACGAATTCGCGCTGCGCGACTCCGCCGACGCCCGAGCCCCCCTGCCCTGGCCCGTGCAGACCGAGCTCAGCGCGCTCTGAGCACCGAGCTGGGGCGCGGCGCCGGGCCCGGCGGCAGCGGCAGACAAGCGGGCCACGGCGGCTTCCGACCCCGCGGCCAGCCGCCAATCCCCGCCGCGGCGACCGTTCGGCACCCACTTCGTGGCCGATCGTCCACGAAACGCCGTGTCGGGATGTAAGGCCGCGCCAGCGCTTGCTGACCGCCGCGCGCGACTGTTTTGCTGCACTGCGCCATTTTGTTCTGCACTTATCCCCGCGGCCGTCCTGGCGGGCGGCCGCCGTTCACCGCCACGGGCGGGGCCGTGCCGTCCAGACGAAGGCCTGGCGGCTCATGACGCCAGGGTTGGTGCGCCGCGCGAAGACCTGCAACAGCTCGGGCACCTGGGCGAAGCTCTGGGGCCGCAGACCTTGCCCGGCAATGTCGCGCAAAACGCGCTGGACACGCTTCAGCCAGGGAACGTCGGCGGGCAGCGCGTGCGCCACCACGCGCGGGTGCCGTGCCAGCCAGGCCTGCACCTCGGGATGGCGGTGCGTGGCAACGCCTTCCACGATCAGGTGCAGCCGCACGGGCTCGGGCGTCTGACGCTCGATCAGGCGCAGAAACCTGAGCCAGGCCTTGTGCCGATCCGGCTCGCGCGACGCCCGGGGCATGGCCCGCTCCAAGGTACCGAGCGCGGCGGCCAGCCGTGCCGCGCCGATGCCGTCGTGGACCGCTGCGCCCGCGCGTGCCGGCCGGATCCCCTGACAGCCCAGCACCAGCGCGCGCTCGGGCGGGCTCATGTAGAGCCCCAGCACATCGACCCGATGGCCCTCGAAGCGCAGCAGCTCGCGCGAGGCCGCGAAACCACCCTGCGCGTGCGGCTGGATGCCGTTGCGCTGCCACACCCGTCGCACGGTCGTGGCGCTGAGCCCCAGGTGCGCGGCCAGGCTGCGCGTGCTCCAGTTGCCGCCCTCGGCCGGCTGCTCGTCCAGCGTCGTGCGCAGGATGTACCACTCGTGCGCGGCGGTCACGCTCGGCGCGCGCCCGGAACGCGAGGCGTCCTGCTTCAGCGCCTGCACGCCCCCTTCCAGAAAGCGCCTGCGCCACAGCGCCACCTGGCGCCGGTCGAGCTTCACCTCCTCGGCAATGTCCTTGTTCTGCCAGCCTTGCGCCGCCAGCAGGATGACGCTGGCGCGTTGCTGCACGCGGGCCTCCACCCGCCGCCCCTTGGCCAGCGCGCGCAGCTCGCGCTCGGTCTGCGCGTCTGTCTCGATCGGTTCGGCCACCCGCATCGCTTGCACCTCCTGTAGGACCGGAATCGGGCGATTTTATAAGTTCATTCAATTAAGGCGCACCCACGCCGCCTCGCGCCGGCCTCCTTGCCAGGCGCGCGCCCGTCGTGTGCATCGCGTGGCTTAACTCAAGCTTCGTTACATGTGGCCCCGGCCCGCATGCCAAGAATGAAATCACCAGCGCGGGCTGCATGCCCGCGTTGCCGTTTCCGTCTCCAACAAACGCCGGGAGTACATGTATGTCGTGCATCAGCCGTCAGACAGCCGCGCGCGCCATGCGGGTGCAAACCATGCACCCGCATGGGGCCCACACACCGTGCATCGCCATCCGTGGGGGGCCCTGACATGGCCCACGCCAGCGCCCCCACGCTCAAGCGGGTCGAGCCGCGCATCGAGCGGCCCGCCCCCGCGGAAGACCACCCGGGCACCGTCGTCCCGCTCTACAACGAGCACGACCTCGCCAACAGCCTGGCCCCCTGGGCCAATCTCGCGCAGCGCGAACAGCAGGCCAGGGCCTGGCTGGTGCTCACCGATCTGTGCGTGCTCGCCGTCTGCTTCGTCGCCGGGCGCCTGCCCGCCTGGCTGCGCGACGAGGTGAGTTTCTCGCAGGCCATGAACGTCTGGTGGGCCGCCAACGGCCACCTGCGCCTCACGCTGTTCGCCGCCATTGCCGTCGCGATGGTGAGCTGGATGTGGGCCGTGCAGAGCCACTACAGCACGCACCGCCGCAAGCCCTGGTGGGACGAGACCCGCCAGCTGATCCAGGTGGTCGCGCTCGCGGCGCTGCTCGACGCCATGGTCATCTACCTCGCCAAATGGCCGCTCTCTCGCCTGTGGACCGGCGCCACCTGGGCCCTCGTGCTCGTCTGCCTGCCGCTGGCCCGCCTGGCCGTGCGCACGCTGCTGCTGCGCGCCGGCCTGCTCACCCAGCCCTACGTGCTCATTGGCCACCCGGACGACGTCGAGAAGGCCGCCGCCGCGCTCGCCAGCGACCCCCTGCTCGGCTACAAGCCCGTGGCCGTGGTCTGCCCCGACCCCGGCGCGCGGCTGGTGCAGCTCGGTGGCGGGCACATGGTCGCGCCCACGGCGCTCACACCGGGCGTGCGCGAATTCCTCGCCCGGCCCGGCCCGCACCAGCTGGTGGGCGTGCTCGGCATCCGCGACAACAACTGGCTGCGCGAACTGGCCGAGGAGCTCATGCTCACGCGCGACGACCTCGTCATGGTGCCCGCGCTCGGCGGCCTGCCCATCTACGGCATGGAGGTTTCGCACTTCTTCAGCCACGACGTGCTGCTGCTGCGCGCCCGCAACAACCTCAACCGCCGCGGCCCGCAGGTGCTCAAGCGCGCGCTCGACGTGGTGGGCGCGGCCACGCTGCTGGTGCTGCTGTCGCCGCTGCTGGCCTGGGTCGCGTGGCGCATCAAGCGCGACGACGCCGGCCCGGTGTTCTTCGTGCAGAAGCGCGTGGGCGTGGACGGGCAACTGTTCGACTTCATCAAGTTCCGCAGCATGGTGATGGACGCGGACGCCGCGCTGGAGCGCTGGAAGACCGAGAACGAGAAGCTCTACGTGCAGTACCTGGCCAGCAACTTCAAGCTCGCCAACGACCCGCGCATCACCCGCATCGGCCGCCTCATCCGCCGCACCAGCATCGACGAGCTGCCCCAGCTCTTCAACGTGCTGCGCGGCGACATGAGCCTGGTCGGCCCGCGCCCGCTGCTGCCGCGCGAGCTGGACGACTACGGCAAGAGCATCGCCGCCTACGGCAAGGCCCGCCCCGGCATCACCGGGCTGTGGCAGATCAGCGGCCGCAGCACCAGCACTTTTCAACACCGCATCAACATGGACCTCTGGTACGTGCGCAACTGGTCGCTCTGGTACGACCTCGTGATCATGCTGCGCACCGTCCGGGTGGTCCTCAAACAGGAGGGAGCCTGCTGATGAACACCCCGGAAACCATCTACGTCGCCGGCCACAAGGGCATGGTCGGCTCGGCCATCGAGCGCCAACTGCTTGCGGCCGGCCATCCCGCCAGCCGCATCCTCACGCGCACGCACGCGGAGCTCAACCTGGTCGACCAGGCCGCGGTTCGCGCCTTCTTCGCGCGCCACAAGCCGCAGCAGGTGTACCTCGCGGCGGCCAAGGTCGGCGGCATCCACGCCAACAACACCTTTCCCGCGGACTTCATCTACCACAACCTCATGATCGCGGCGAACGTGATCGAGGCGGCCTTCTGCAACGGCGTGCAGAAGTTGCTGTTCCTCGGCTCCAGCTGCATCTACCCGCGCCTGGCCGAGCAGCCCATGAGCGAGCGCGCCCTGCTCACCGGGCCGCTGGAGCCCACCAACGAGCCCTACGCGGTGGCCAAGATCGCCGGCATCAAGCTGTGCGAAAGCTACAACCGCCAGTTCGGGGCCAGCCACGGCGTGGACTACCGCTGCGTCATGCCCACCAACCTCTATGGCCCGGGCGACAACTACCACCCCGAGAACAGCCATGTCATTCCCGCGCTGATCCGCCGCTTCCACGAAGCGAAGGAGAACGACGCGCCCGAGGTCGCCATCTGGGGCAGCGGCAAGCCGCTGCGCGAGTTCCTGTACGTGGACGACATGGCCGCGGCCTGCGTGCACGTGATGAACCTGCCCAAGGCGCGCTACGAGCAGCACACGCAAGCGATGCTCAGCCACATCAACGTGGGCTCGGGCTCGGAAATGACCATCGCCGAGCTCGCGCACAGCATCGCCCGCGTCATCGGCTACGCCGGACGCATCGGCTTCGATGCCAGCAAGCCCGACGGCGCGCCCCGCAAGCTGATGGACAGCAGCCGCCTGCACAGCCTGGGCTGGCAGGCCAGGGTCGACCTGCCACGCGGGCTGGCCCTGACCTACCAGGACTTCCTCAAGCACACCGCCCAACACCCCACAGCCCTCGCCGCGCTATGACCACCAACCCCACCCCCAACGCCCGACCCAAGGTCGCCCTCATCACCGGCGTCACCGGGCAGGACGGCTCCTACCTCGCCGAACTGCTGCTGGACAAGGGCTACATCGTGCACGGCATCAAGCGCCGCAGCAGCCAGTTCAACACCCAGCGCGTGGACCACATCTACCAGGACCCGCACATCGAGAACGCACGCTTCAGGCTGCACTACGGCGACCTCAGCGACACCAGCAACCTGATCCGCATCGTGCAGGAGACCCAGCCCGACGAGATCTACAACCTGGGCGCGCAGAGCCACGTGGCGGTGAGCTTCGAGAGCCCCGAGTACACCGCCGACGTGGACGGCATGGGCACGCTGCGACTGCTCGAGGCCATCCGCATCCTGGGCCTGGAGAAGAAGACGCGCTTCTACCAGGCCAGCACCTCCGAGCTCTATGGCCTGGTGCAGGAGATCCCGCAGAAGGAGAGCACGCCCTTCTACCCGCGCAGCCCCTACGCGGTGGCCAAGCTCTACGCCTACTGGATCGTCGTGAACTACCGCGAGGCCTACGGCATGTACGCCTGCAACGGCATCCTGTTCAACCACGAGTCCCCGCGCCGCGGCGAGACCTTCGTCACCCGCAAGATCACGCGCGGCCTGGCCAACATCGCCCAGGGCCTGGAGGACTGCCTCTACATGGGCAACCTCGATGCCCTGCGCGATTGGGGCCACGCCAAGGACTACGTGCGCATGCAGTGGATGATGCTGCAGCAGGAACAGCCCGAGGACTTCGTCATCGCCACGGGCGTGCAGTACAGCGTGCGCCAGTTCATCGACATGAGCGCGCGCGAACTGGGCATCACCCTCCGCTTCGAGGGCAAGGGCGTGGACGAGCGCGCCGTCGTGCAGTCCGTCGAGGGCGAGCACGCGCCGGCGCTCAAGCCCGGCCAGGTGGTCGTGAAGGTGGACCCGCGCTACTTCCGCCCCACCGAGGTGGAAACCCTGCTGGGCGACCCCGCCAAGGCCAAGGCCGCGCTGGGCTGGGTGCCGCAGATCGCCCTGCAGGAGATGGTGACGGAGATGGTGGTCGCCGACCTGGAAGAGGCGCGGCGCCACGCGCTGCTCAAGAACCACGGCTACGCGGTCGCCGTGTCCAGCGAGCACTGAGCACCAAAGGCCCACGACATGTCGATCACCCTGCGCGCCGCCGCCTTGCGCCAGTCGCCACTCGCCCGCCGCATGGCCTCGGGCGCGGGCGCCTACGGCTACGCGCAGGCGGTCAGCATCGGCACGCAACTGGTGTCCTTGCCGCTGTTCCTGCACTACTGGGACATGGCCACCTATGGCTACTGGCTGGCGCTCACCGCGCTGCCCTTCTACCTGTCGATGGCCGACGCGGGCATCTCCCACGCCGCCTGCAACCGCATGATCGGCCTGATCACGCAGGGCCAGAAGGCGCGCGCGGCCGAGGTGTTCCAGAGCGCGCTGGCCTTTTTGCTGGCGGTGTCGCTGCTGGCGCTGCTGGTCGTGGGCAGCACGCTGTGGCTGCTGCCGTCCACCACGCTGCAGGCGCCGCAGTGGAAGGCCGTGCTCATGCTGCTGTCCGTCAGCGTGGTGCTGGCGCTCTTCTGCAGCCTGGCCGAGGTGGTCTACAAGGCCACCGGCGGCTACGCGGCCGGCACCTACCTGGTCACCACCGGCCGGCTGTGCGACTGGACGGGCGGCCTCATCGGCCTGGCGCTCACGCGCAGCTTCATCGGTGTGGCCGCGTCGATGCTGGCGGCGCGCGTGGGCTACACCCTGCTGAGCCTGTGGCTGAGCCAGCGGCGCACCGATTTCCTGCGCTGGGGCGTGCGACAGGCCAGATGGAGCGACATCCGCGACACCGCGAAGCCGGGCGCGCTGTTCTTCTCGCTCTCGCTCACCAATGCGCTGAGCCTGCAGGGCTTCACCCTGCTCGTGGCGGCCACCCTGGGCCCGGCCGCCACCGCCGTCTTCAACACCTACCGCACCATCGCACGGGTGGTGGTGCAGGTCACCAACGCGCTGAGCAACCCGCTCTGGCCGGAACTCACCGCGCTCAAGGGCCAGCAGGGCGATGGTCCGTTCTGGCAGCTCTACCGCCGCGCCAAGCGCCTGGGCCTGCTCATCGCCACCGCCGGCGCGCTGCTGGTCTACCTGGCCGCGCCCTGGCTGCTGGAGGTGTGGACCCATGGCCAGATTCCCTTCACCGCCACCAGCATGGCGCTGTTCCTGCTCTACGCGGCCACGTGCTCGGCCACGCAGGTGCCGCGCGTGGTGCTCATGTCCATCAACCGCCACGCCGGCCTGGCCGCGCAAAGCCTGCTGGCCGCCGTGGTCGCGCTGGTGGTGGCCTGGCTGGTGTGGCCCCGCGCCGGCATGACGGGCGTGGTGGGCGCCATGGTGCTGGGCGAGGCGCTGGTCTGGCTCACGGCCACGCGCGCCGTGCACCGCCTGCGCATGCATCACCCGCACACCACGGGAGTCGCCGCATGATCGTCGACCTGAACCACGCCCCGCCGCCGGACGGCACGCACGACGTGCTCATCGTCGGCGGCGGCACCGTGGCGCTGTTGCTGGCGGTGCTGCTGGAGCGCCAGGGCCGCCGCGTGCTGGTGCTCGAATCGGGTGGCGGCGGCTTCGAGCCGCCGTCGCAGGCGCTCAACGACGCCACCGTCATCGGCCGCGCCCACAACGGCATCGCCGTGGCGCGGGGGCGCGCGCTGGGCGGCACGTCCAACCTCTGGGGCGGGCAGCTCACCGGCTTCGTGCCCTCCGATTTCGAGGCCCGCGCCGGCGTGTCCGACGCGCCCTGGCCGATCCGCTACGACGAACTGCTGCCCTGGTACGAGGCGGTGGCCAAGGAGCTGCGCCTGGCCGACGCGCTGGACGAGCACACGCCCCAGGCGCACAAGCTGTTCGGCGACGGCTACCCCGACATCCCCGGCTTCACGCTGTTCCTCACGCGCTGGCTCAAGGAGCCGGCCCTGGCCCGCTTCTTCGGCGAGCGCCTGCGCCAATCGCCGCGGCTGACCGTGCTGCTGCACGCCCACGCCACCGGCCTCGAACTGGCGCCCGATGGCGAGCGCGTGGCCGCGGTGCGCGTGGCGCGGGCCGACGGCAGCACCACCCCCGTTCGCGGCGAACGCGTCGTGCTGGCCAACGGCACCATCGAGATCGCGCGCCTGCTGCTGGCCTGCGCGGCGCAACAGCCCCAGGCGCCCTGGGCCGGCAACCCCTGGGTCGGCGCCGGTTTCCAGGACCACCTGGAGCTGCGCGGCGGCCGCGTGCACCCGCTGGACAAGCCGCGCTTCCTGCGCACCTTCCAGAACATCGTGCTGGCTGGCCACAAGTACCAGCCCAAGCTGCGTCTGAACACCGGCGAGCTCGGCGCCGAGCCGGCGCTCAACGTCACCGGCTACTTCGCGTTCGAGTCCAGCGTCGCCGAGCACCTGCAGCACCTGAAGGTGATGGCCCGTTCATTGATGCGCGGCGGCCTGCCGCGCCAGGGCCTGGGCGACGTGCTGCGTCATGTGCGAGGCATGGGCAGCGCCTGGTTGCCCATGGTGGTGCAGTACCTGCGGCACCACCGCATCTACAACCCGGCCGACCGCGGCGTGTGGCTCGTGATGCACACCGAGCAACTCCCCCGCGACGACAGCCGCATCACGCTGGACCCCCGGCGCCAGGACCGCTTCGGCGTGCCGCTGGCCGCGCTGGACTGGCGCATCGGCGGCCAGGCCGAGGTGCGCGCCATGGCCGCCTTCGTGCGCCGGGCCGGCGACAGCCTGCGCGCCGCTGGCCTGGCGCGCGTGGAGATCGACCCGCTGCTCGACGGCGAAGACCCGCGCGTGCTGGACCAGGCCACCGACACCTACCACCAGTGCGGCGGCGCGCGCATGGGCCACCACCCGCGCGACGGCGTGGTCGACCGCGAGCTGCGCGTGTTCGGCACGAGCAACCTCTACGTGGCCGGTGCGGCGGTCTTTCGCACCTCCAGCTACGCCAACCCCACCTTCACCGCGCTGGCGCTCACGGCCCGCCTGGCCGAGCGCCTGCGCACGGAGATTCCCGCATGGACACCCGCGGCAACGACCTGCTGACCCAGCGCCTGGGCTTCGGCTGCGGCCGCCTCAACGGGGGCGGCGACAAGGCCGCGTCCGTGCGCCTCATCCACACCGCACTGGACCTGGGCATCCGCCACTTCGACACCGCGCCGCCGTACGGCCTGGGCGCGTCCGAATCGGTGCTGGGCGAGGCGCTCAAGGGCCGGCAGGAAGCGGTGACCGTGGCCACCAAGGCCGGGCTGGCCCGCCCCGCCTCGCCGGGCCTGAAGCAGAAGGCGCGGGCCGTGGTCAAGCCGATCGCCCGCTGGGTTCCCGGCCTGCGCCAGGCGGTGCTGCGGGGCATGGCGCGGCACGCCCCGGCCGCCAACTTCGACTTCGATTTCATTGCCCGCTCATTCGAAACCAGCCTGCAGCACCTGCAGCGGGGCCGGGTGGACTTCCTGCTGATGCACGAAGCCCAGCCGCACGCCCCGCTCGGCGCCTTGCAGTCGCTGCTCGACCGCTACGTGGCCACCGGCCAACTGGGCGCCTACGGCAGCTCCACCGGCGAGCCGGCGAGCCAGCTCGTGCGCTTCGGCTCCGTGCTGCAGTACCGCTGCCCCGCGCCGGGCGCCGACTGGACCACGGTCGATCCCGCCGACGTGCTGCACGGCGCCCTGCGCTTCGTCGCGCCCGCCATCGGCCCGGCGATGGCGCGCGACCACCAGCTGCGCGACCAACTGGCCAGTCTGCTGCCCGCCGGCACCGACCCGGCCGAGGCCACCGGCGCGCTGGCCCTGGCCTATGCCCTGGCCCGCTTCGACAGCCGCCTGCTCATCTCGACCCACCAGCACCGGCGCCTGATCACCACCGTCGAGCAGCTCCGGTGCATCACGGCCTCGGCCGCCTGGCCCGCCGCCATGTCCAGCCTTCACGCCGCCTTCAAGCGGGCGCCGGCTTCATGAACGCCCTGCTGCGCTTCCTCTCCCTCTGGCTGCTCGGCCTGGCCATCTACGTGGGTGGCTGGTACATCGAAGGGCCCGCGTTCCAGGCCGTGCAGATGGGGGCGGTCGCGCTGTTCCTCGGCGCCGGTTTCCTCGCCCTGATGGCGGGCGGCACGCACCGCATCGAATTGAGCACCGCCGAAGCCATCGTGGGCGGCGCCTTCCTCTTCGCCATGCTGGTGGCCTTCGTTCGCGGCAATCCCATGTCCACCGCGTTCGGCGCCATGTTCCTGGTGGTGCTGGCCGCGGCCGCCGTGCTGGCGCGGCAGGATGCGGCGGCCCGTATCGACACGGTGTTCCGGCGCGCCTACATCGCCCTCATCGTCTCCGTGCTGGCGACCCAGCCCGCCGAGTACCTGGCCTCGGTGGCGGGCACCGTCGAGTACAGCATCGGCCTGGTGCGCTTCGCGCCGCTGGGCATGCACCCCAACCTCAGCGGCCTGGTGTACGGCGGCGGCGCGCTGCTGTTCTTCCAGCACTGCCTGGCCACGCCGCGCGTGCACCAGAAGCTGTTCGCGCTGCTGATGTCGGCGCTGTGCCTGAGCATCGTGCTCGCCGCCTCCGCGCGCGCCAGCCTGCTGGCCCTGGGGCTGACCGGCACCATCGCGGTGGTCCTCATCGCCTGGCGCGGCTCGCGCCGGGCCCGCATGGCCCTGGTGCTGTCGGCCATCGCGCTGCTGGTGGTCGCCGCGGTGAAGGCCGGCGCCATCGCCGACTACCTCACCGTCATCCTGGACCTGGACTCGCCCACGCGCGGCACGGAGTCCGGCGCCACGGGCCGCGAAGTCATCTGGCGCGAGGGCATCCTCCTGGTGTTCTCCGACCCCCTGCTGTTCTTCACCGGCCGCGGCGTGCGCGCCGCCGGGCCCGAGGTGATCGGCTTTCCCGTGGAGAGCTCCTACATCAACCTCGCGCTCGAGCACGGCGTGGTGTTCGGCCTGCTGATCGCCCTGTGCTTCGTGGTCACCGCCTGGCGCGCGCTGAGCCGCAGCTTTGCCACCGGGGTGATGGACCCGGCGCTCTTCCTCAGCGGCCTGATGCTGGTGTTCGTGCTGTTCCAGTCCGTCTTCAACCGGTACCTGGTCGCCGTGGGCAACCCGTTCTCGCTGCTGGTGCTGCTGCTGCTGCTGCGGCTGAACCTGGGCCTGAACCCCCAGCCGTCCCGACGCCGGCCGGCTCTCCATCCCCGGCCGGCCCGGCGCGACCTGCCCCCAACCAGCGCCGCGGTGGCCCGCCACGCGGCCCCCCAACCATGACCTACGTCTTCTGGCACTCCTACCTGATGTTCCACCAGGCCCCGTACATCCGGGCCCTGGCGGAGCTGCCCGGCAACACCGTGCACTGGTGCGTGACGGAGGACGTGCCCGCCTACTACCGCGGCCGCGGCTACCCGCTGCCCGACACCGGTCAGGTGCGCGTGCACATCGCCCCCACGCCCGAACAGCTCGCCGACCTGGCGCGGCTGCCCGGCTCGGTGCAGGTGTTCTTCGGCCTGCGCGGCTTCGCGCTGCCACTGGCCGCGTTCAAGGCGAGCCTGGGCGCGCCGGTGCACCGCTTCCTGATGACGGAGAACCGCTACGAACCCGGCGCGCGCCTGCTGCCGCGCTGGCTGCTCTACACCTGGGACGCGCTGCGCTACCGCCGCCACCTGCGCGGCGTGTTCTGCATCGGCCACTCGGGCCGTTATGGCGGCACGCGCTTCTTCTCGGCCTGCGGCTACCCCCGGGACCGCATCGTGCCTTTCCTGCACGTGGTGGACGGCGCGCCGCTGCCACCGGCCACGCCGCCGCCGGACGGGCACAAGGAGATCCTCTATGTGGGCCAGTTGATCCCGCGCAAGCGGGTCGATCTGCTGCTGCAGGCCTTCAGCCGGCTCGACGAGCCCCGCGCCCGCCTGCGCATCATCGGCAAGGGTCCGCTGGAGCAGGACCTGCAGTCGCTGGCCCGCCAGCTCGGCATCGCCGGTCGCGTGAGCTTCGTGCCGGGGATGCCGAACGCCGGCATCGCCGAAGCGATGGCCGCCGCCGACGCCCTGGTGCTGCCCAGCCGCTTCGATGGCTGGGGCGCGGTGGTCAACGAGGCCCTGATGGTGGGCACGCCGGTGATCTGCAGCAACCGCTGCGGGGCCAGCGACGTGATCGACCCCGGGCGCAACGGCTACGTGTTCGAGGCCGGCAGCGCCCCCGCGCTGCTGGAACGCCTGCGCAGCGTCTGCCGGGACTTCCGCTGGGACCGCGCGGCCCTGGCGAACACCGAATCCATCCGCCTGGGCGGACCCGTGGCGGCGGCCCGCTTCCAGCACCACGCCCTGCGCCTGCTGGCCCGGCGCGCGACACGGCAGCCCACCGCCCCGACCCCGGTGGCACTGGAGCGCGCGATGCACCAGGGAGAACACCAGCCATGAGCCTCGCCCGGCCGCCCGAAGCGGCTCGCACCGCAGCCCGCGAGGGCGAAGGGTCCCCAGTGAGCCCCGGGGTCTCGGACGCCATGCGCCTGGCGCGCATTCTCTGCATCCTGCTGCTGGTGTACGCGCACGCCCAGCCGTACCAGCCGGGGCTGCCCGAGTCCCTGTTCTCGCCCATGGGCCTGATCCACTACCTGCGGCAGCTGCTGGGCCACACCAGCGTGCCCCTGCTGAGTCTGATCTCGGGCTATCTCCTGGCCCGCGCGCTGAGCCAGCGCCCCTACGCGCAAGCCCTCAGCCACCGGTTCGTCTCGCTGATCGTGCCCCTGGTGCTGTGGAACCTGATCTACCTCGCCAAGGAATACCTGGAGTCGGGCTTCACGGCGGTGCCCGAAGCCCAGGAATGGCCGAACGCGGTGCTGGCCCTCACCGCCCAGCCGGCCATGGCGCCGCTCTACTTCCTGCGCGACGCCTTCGTCTGCGCCCTGATATCGCCCGCTTTCGTGTACCTGGCGCGCCGGTGGCCGCGCACCGCCGCGGCGGCCCTGCTGCTCAACGCCTTGCTGGGCCTGGACGGCGTGCTGTTCCTCAATGGCGCCATTCCCCTCTTCTACTTCGCGGGCTGCCTCTGGTGGGTGCATCAGGCACCGATCCCGACGCAAGCCATGCCGCGCGAACCCGTGCTGGCCGCCGGCCTGGCCATGGCCCTGCTGGCCGCCGCGCCCTTTCTTCTCCCAGCGGCCTGGGGCGCGTCCGATCCGCTCAGCGTTCCGTACGCCGCGCTGGACATCGCGCTGCGCGCGGCGGGCTGCGTGGTCTTCTGGGCCCTGGCGTCGAGGCTGCTGCACACCCGCACCGGCGAGGTCCTCCTGCGGTTCGAGCCCATCGCCTTCTTCATCTTCTGCACCCACGGCATGGCCACCGGCCTCTGGTGGATGGCCATCGAGCGCACGGGCCACGCCGGCGCCGCGCCGGTCTTTCTCGCCCACTTCGCCCTCTCGCCCCTGCTGGCGCTGCTGGTGTGCGTCCCCGCTGTCTGGGCCCTGCGCCGGCTCGCCCCCCGGGCCTTGTCGGTCCTCATGGGCGGGCGTTCCCCGAGCCGGCAGCAGATGGCCCGCATGACCCGCCCCCTGGCACCCGCGCCGCTGGCGCGCCCCCCCGGCTTGACCCCATGAACGTCGGCATCCTCACCTTCCACTTCAGCGACAACTACGGCGCCGCGCTGCAGGCCTATGCCCTGCGCCGCTGGCTCACCGAGCACGGCCACCGCGCGCACTTCATCGACTACCGGCCCGCGCACATCGAACACGGCGGCCGGCTCACGCTGCCCACCTCGCCCGAGCGGCTCAAGGCCAACCTGAAGGTCACGTACCTGGCCCTGTCGTCGTTCGTCAACCGGCACTTCGGCAACCGCCAGCAGCGCGAGAAGTTCGTGCGCTTTCGCGAGCGCTTCCTGGACGTCGCCAGCGGCGCCGCGCCGGTGGACAACGCCGCGTCCCTCGCCGCCGCGCGGGACTTCGACCTGATCGTGGCGGGCAGCGACCAGATCTGGAGCCCGTCGCAGCACTTCGGTTTCGACCCGAACTACTTCCTGGCCTTCGCCGAGTCCTTCCCCGCCCGCAAGATCTCGTACGCCGCCAGCTTCGGCCGCGACCGCGTGTCTTCCTCCGAGGCCGAGCAGTTGCCGCGCCTGCTGCACCACTTCGACGCGATCTCGGTGCGCGAGGCCTCCGGCGTGACGCTGGTGGAGCAGGCCACCGGGCAGCGGCCGGCCAACGTGCCCGACCCGACCCTGCTGCACGACGACTACGCCGAACTCACCGGGCGCTCATCCATCGTGCCGGACGAGCCGTACGTGTTCTGCTACGGCCTGCGCTCGCCCGACAACATCCGCCAGACCGCCGAGCGGGTGTCGCGGCAACTGGGTTGCCGCATCCTGTCGCCGCACAACCCGCACCGGCGCTGGGCGGAGATCGGCACCACCGTGTACCCCGATCCCGGCGAGTGGGTCACCCTCGTCAAGAACGCGCGCTTCGTGGTGACCAACTCCTTCCACGGCACCGTGTTCGCGCTGCTGTTCCGCAAGCCCTTCATCGTCGCCGGGCTCACCGGCGACAAGGCCGCCGCCAACGCCCGCGCCATCAACCTGCTGCGCACCGTGCGCCTGGAAAGCCGCTTCGCGCCCGCCTTCTCGGAGGCCAACACCCACGCCTTGATGCAAGGTGCGATCGACTGGGACAGCGTGGACCAGCGCCTGAGCCACTTGCGCCAGGCCGGCAGCGATTTCCTGAGCACGCAACTGAGGGCCGTGGTTCCGAGGAGCGCTGCGGGGCCGCTGGCGAAGCGCTCTGCCCCGCAGTGCGAAGCACGGAGGCTCGTCGCATGAGCGATTCCCTGAGCGATTTCAGTTCGCTGCGTTACCGCAGCGGCTTCACGCCATCGCAGAAGCTGCGGCGCCTGGCGTGGGAGCTGGTCTGGCTGCTGGCCTTCCGGCCCACGCCCCGCTGGGCGCTGCACGGCTGGCGGCGCTTCCTGCTGCGCGCCTTCGGGGCCCGCATCGGCGCGGGCTGCCGCATCGCGCCCTCGTGCCGCGTCTGGGCGCCCTGGAATCTCGTCATGGGCGAGCTGTCGGCGCTCGGCGACGGCGTGGACTGCTACAGCATGGGCCGCATCACCCTCGGCTCCAAGGTCGCCGTCAGCCAGCGCAGCTTCCTGTGCGCGGGCTCGCACGACATCCGCTCCCTGTCGCGGCCGCTGACCACCGGACCCATCGTGATCGGGGACCACGCCTGGGTCGCGGCCGAGAGCTTCGTGCACCCGCACGTGGTCATCGGCGAAGGCGCGGTGATCGGCGCGCGCTCCGTGGTCACGCAGGACATGCCGGCCTGGTCCGTCTGCGTGGGACACCCGTGCCGAAAGATCAAGGACCGCGTGCTGTCCGACCGCGGACACGAGCCGCCAGGAGAAGGCCCATGATCGGCAAACTCGCCAAGGTCGCGGGCATCTTCAGCGAGGCCCTGCGCGACGCCGCGCTGTTCCTGCGCTTCAACTCGTACTCGCCATTCGCGGACAAGTCCAAGCGCGCGTTCTACAAGATCATCATCGAGGCCCACACGATCGAGAAGGGCCTGTCCCTGCAGCAGCCACGGCTGCTGTTCGGCAAGGACAAGGTGCGCTTCGTGATGAACGCGCTCTCGCGCTACGACATCGGCCACTCGCCGGTGCCGGCCCACATGTCGCTGGGCGCGCTGGAGGCCTACCTGAACTTCCACGCCCAGGCCGGCGCGTGCGACCCGCTGCTCGACGAGATCAGCGCCTACCTGAAGCAATGGGAGGCGCGCCTGCCCAAGCCCTGGAAGGGCGGCACGCGCGACTACTCCTTCAATGGCCAGGCCGCCGGCGACCTGCAGCAGCTGATCGCCAGCCGCTCGAGCGTGCGCACGCTTCGACAGGCGCCGATCGACCCCGATCGCATCCTCGAGGTGATCGCGCTGGCGCAGCAGGCGCCCTCGCAATGCAACCGCCAGGCCACGCGGGTGCACACCTACCAGGACCCGGCACTGATCCGCAAGCTGCTCGCGCTGCAGGGCGGCTCGCGCGGCTTCGCCGAGAGTGTGGGCAACCTGTTCGTGGTGAGTTCCGAGATCTGCGCCTGGGGCGGGCCCGGCCAGCGCAACCAGGCCTACGTGGATGGCGCGCTGTTTGCCATGTGCCTGCTGCTGGCCTGCCGCTCGATGGCTTGGGGCGCCTGTCCGCTGAACCTGGCCATCGACCACAGGACCGAGTCCGCGATCCGCCGCGTGGGCGGCATTCCCGACGGCGAGCGGCTGATTCTGATGATCGCCTTCGGCGAGCCCAGCGCGCCGGACACCAAGGTGGCCTTCTCGCCCCGGCGCCCGCCGGCCGAGATCGCCACCCTTCATGCCTGAGGAGGATTCGCCATGAGCATCACCGCCATCATCCTGACCTACAACGAAGCCCTCCACATCGCGCGCGCCATCCGCTCCATCCAGCCGTTCGTGGACCAGGTCTGCGTGGTGGACTCCGGCTCCACGGACGGCACCACCGACATCGCGCAGCGCCTGGGCGCCGAGGTCTGTACGCACGCCTTCGTGAACCAGGCCCGGCAATTCCAGTGGGCCCTGGACACGCTGGACATCCGCGGCGAGTGGGTGCTGCGCCTGGACGCCGACGAAATCATCGAGCCGGACCTGGCGCAGGAGATCGCCACGAAGCTGCCCGGCCTGCCGGCCGACGTGGTGGGCGTGAACCTCAAGCGCAAACACATCTTCATGGACCGCTGGGTGCGCCACGGCGGGCGCTACCCGCTGGTGATGCTGCGCCTGTGGCGCCACGGGCACGGCCGCATGGAGAACCGCTGGATGGACGAGCACATGGTGGTCTGGGGCGGCCGCACGGTCACCTTCGATGGCGGCTTCGCCGACCACAACCTCAACGACCTGGCCTACTTCATCGACAAACACAACCGGTACGCCACGCGCGAGGCCATCGAGGTGCTCAACCAGCGCCTGGGCCTGTTCGCCCGCGACGAAGCGCTCAATGCGCACAGCGCCTCGTTCCAGGCCTCGTCCAAGCGCTGGGTGAAGGAGCGCATCTACAACCGCATCCCCTTCACCGTCAGCGCGGCCCTGTACTTCGTCTGGCGCTACGTCTTCCAGCTCGGCTTCCTGGACGGACGCAGCGGCCTCGTCTACCACTTCCTGCAGGGCTACTGGTACCGCTTCCTGGTGGGCGCGCAGGTGATGGAGCTGGAGCAGGCGGTGGCGCACCTGAGCGACAAGGCGGCCATCTGCGCCGAGCTGAGCCGGCTGACGGGGCACAAGCTGGTGCCGCAGAGCGAAGCACCCACCACCCCGGATGTCGACGACCAGCGGCTGGCGCCCCGGCATTGAACCAAGGACCCGCATGCGCACCGACACCTTCTCCCCCCTCGCCCCCTGGCTACTGGCGGCCGCCTGGCTGGGCCTGGCGAACGCGGCGCACGCCAACGACGCCCTGATCTGCCAGGACGCCTCGACGCCCGAGGGCGCCACGCAGGTGGGCGCCGTGCAGCCGCTGTTTCGCGACTGCCCCCGGCTCGACGAGGTGGACTTCACCGGCCGGGCCGACGGGCGCAAGTACTACGCGGGGCTGTACTTCACCAAGCTCAAGGACCGTGGCCTCTACGCGCAGGCCGAGGACGGCATCGTGATGCAGCGCGGCGGCGCACTCGCCACCGTGAAAACGAACTCGCGTCCCGGCCAGTTTCCGCTCCTGAGCGGCAACCGGCCCTTCTACATCGAGGCGCAGGTGGCGCTTTCGTCCAACGACCGCGACAACTTCCCCGCCGTCTGGCTGCTGCCGATCGAGCACAACCTGCGCATGGAAGACGTGTACGAGGGCGATCCCAAGAGCTTCGAGCGCTGGTTCGAACTGGACATCGACGAGGGCGGCTTCGGGCCCGGCGGGCACCACACCGCCATCTCGTGGACCGGCATCCACCCGAACTACCAGAAGATCCAGAACCCGAACCCGACCTCGAAGGTGCCGCTGGACCGGACGCAGCCCAATGTGTTCGGCGTGTCGTACTCGCCCGACGACCTGACCGTGCGCTGGTGGCTCAACGGCCAGCAGGTGCTGCAGGCCTCCCACCCCTACGTGCCCGAGATCGCGCGTCGACAGAACTTCTACCTCATCGTCTCGGCGCAGAGCCACAAGAACATCAGCCAGTACCAGATGAAGCTGATGGGCGTGCGCGCCTTCGTCGGCGAGGCCAGGGCAGGGAGCGCGCGATGAAGCTGCTCATCTACGGCATCAATTTCGCGCCCGAGCTCACCGGCATCGGCAAGTACACGGGCGAGATGGCGCGCTGGCTGGCCGAGGCGGGGCACGAGGTGCGCGTGATCACCGCGCCGCCCTACTACCCGGACTGGAAGGTGGGCGAGGGTTACAGCGCGCGCCACTACCGCCGCGAGCACTGGCATGGCGTGCAGGTGATCCGCACGCCGCTGTGGGTGCCGCACCGGCCGGGCGGCGCCAAGCGCCTGCTGCACCTGGCCAGCTTCGCGCTGGCCAGCCTGCCGGCGCTGGCCGCCCAGTGGCGCTGGAAGCCCGACGTGGTGTGGGTGGTGGAGCCGCCCCTGATGTGCGCGCCCGCCGCCGCGGCCTTCGCCGCGCTGCGCGGCGCCGGCCGTTGGCTGCACATCCAGGACTACGAGGTGGACGCGGCCTTCGACCTGGGCCTGATCAAGGGCCGCACGCTGCGCCGCTGGGTGCAGCGGGCCGAGGGCTGGCTGATGCGGCGCTTCGACCGCGTGTCCACCATCTCCGGCCGCATGGTGGAGCGCGCCCTGGACAAGGGCGTGGCGCCCGGGCGGGTGCTGCACTGTCCCAACTGGGTGGACATCGGCGGCGTCACGCCGCTGGCCGCGCCCAGCGACTACCGGGCCGAACTGGGCCTGCCGCCCGACGCCGTGGTGGCGCTGTACTCCGGCAACATGGGCAACAAGCAGGGGCTGGAGGTGCTCGCCGACACGGCCCGCCTGCTGCGCGACGAGCCGCGCATCCGCTTCGTCTTCGGCGGCCAGGGCTCGGGCCGGGCCGATCTGCAGGCGCGCTGCGCGGGCCTGGACACGGTGCGCTTCCTGGACCTGCAGCCGCTGGAGCGCCTGAACCACTGGCTCGGACTGGCCGACGTGCACCTGCTGCCCCAGCGGGCCGACGCGGCGGACCTGGTGATGCCCTCCAAGCTCACCGGCATGCTGGCCAGCGGCCGCGCCGTGCTGGCCACCGCCATGCCCGGCACCGAACTGTGCCGCGTGGTGGAGCAGGACGCCGCCTGCGGGCTGGTGGTGCCGCCGGAGAACCCCGCCGCCCTGGCCGAGGCGCTGCGCGCGCTCGCGGCCGACCCCACCCGACGCGCCGAACTCGGCGCGAACGGCCGCCGTTACGCCGAGGCCGAACTGAGCCGGGACGCGATCCTGCGCCGGTTCGAAGCGCAGATGCTGGCCCTGGCGCAGGCGCGATCGATGAACACCGGTTTCGGCCCGTCCGCGGGTCAGAAAGGAGAAGCCTCATGAACACGACCTTCACCCTGAAGGCCCTGCCTTGCGCCCTGGGCCTGCTGGTCCTGGCGGCCGCGCTGCCGCTGCGCGCCCAGACCGCCGCCCCGGCGAACGCCGTGGCCACACCCACCGCCGCCGCACCCGGCGCCACGGCGCCGATCGGTGCCGCGCCGGGCACCGAGGGCGTGGTCACGGTGCCCGGCGCGCCGCCCGCGGCCAACGCGGACTATCGCCTCTCGCCCAACGACCTGCTGAGCTTCGACGTGTTCGGCGTGCCCGACATGAAGCGCGACGTGCGCGTGGACGCCTCGGGGCAGGTCTCGCTGCCGCTCATCGGCGCGGTGCAGGTGGCGGGGCTCACGGCGCAGGCCGCCGAAGACCTCATCGCCGCCCGCTACGAGGAGAAGTACCTGATGGACCCGCAGGTCTCGATCTTCATCAAGGAGTTCACCACGCAGCGCATCGCCATCGAAGGCGCGGTGACACGCCCGGGCATCTACCCGGTGACGGGCCAGCTCACGCTGCTGCGCGCCCTGGCCCTGTCGGGCGGCTTCGCGCCCTACGCGGACGTCAAGCAGATCGTGGTCTACCGCCACGGCGAAGGGGGCACGCGCGAGCAGTTCACCTACGACCTCGACCAGGTGCGCGCCGGCCAGCAGAAGGACCCCGACATCCGCGCCGACGACGTCATCGTGGTCCAGCGCAACGCACGGCGCACGGCGCTGCGGGACTCGCTCTTCAGCGACATCCTGAGCACGCTCAACCCGTTCAACTGACAAGGGGCACGCCATGGCTTCCCATGACCAACACCCGCTGCCCGCCGGCCCCGGGAACGGGCTCAGCGCACTGGCCTTGCGCCGCGAGGCCGCCCTGTCCGAGCTGATGGCGACACAGGTCGAGGCGGGAACGCGGGCCGACGACCGCATCGACCTCAAGACCCTCTGGCGCGCCCTGCTGCGGCGCAAGCGGACCATCCTGGGCGTCACCGCCCTGTGCACCCTGGCGGCCGGCGTGTACACGCTGCAGATGACGCCGCAGTACAAGAGCTCGGCGCTGCTGCAGATCGACCGCGCGGCGCAGAAGGTGGTGGGCTTCAACGCCGAGGTCGAGGTGGACGAGGGTCCCCTGGCCGACCAGCTGCAGCTGCGCACGCAGATCGAGCTGATGAAGAGCCGCAGCCTGGCCGAGCGGGTGATCGACGAGCTGGGCCTGTACAAGCCCGACAAGCCGGCCACGCCCGCCGCGCCGCCCGCGCCAGCCGAGGCCGGCGGCGACGGGCTGGCCGACCGGACGCTGGCCTTCCTCGGCACCGCCTGGCAGCGGCTGCGCGCGCTGGTGGCCTCCCCGGCGCCTGCCGACGAGGGCACGCTCAGCCGCGCCGCCACGGTGGCGCGGTTTCAGGAGTCGCTCAGCGTGGAGCCCATCCGCAACTCGCGCCTGGTGCAGATCCAGGTGCTCAACCCCGACCCGCAACTGGCCGCCACCATCGCCAACGCGATGTCGCGGGCCTTCATCGCCACCAACATCGAGCGCAAGCTGCACTCGTCGATCTACGCGCGCGAGTACCTGGAGGAGCAGATCCGCCAGACCAAGGCCAAGCTGGAAGAAAGCGAGCGGGTCATCAACGCCTACGCGAAGAAGAACGAGATCCTGAACCTGGGCGACAAGGGCAGCGCCGCCATCCAGACCTTCGTGGACTTCTCCACCGCGCTGGCCAAGGCCGAGCAGGACCGCATCCGGGCCGAGACGCTCTACAACCAGGTGAAGCTCAACCCCGAAAGCGCGCCGCAGGCGGTGACCAACGAGGCCATTCGCGCCTACAAGGAGCAGCGCGCCCGGCTGGAAGCCGAGTACGCGAAGAACCGCTCCACCTTCAAACCGGAGTACCCCGCCATGGTGGCGGCGCGCGCCCAGATCGCCGAGTTGGACGCACGCATCAAGACGGAGGTCAACAACATCCTCGCCAGCATCCAGGGCGAGTACGTCGCCGCCAAACGAACGGAGGACCAGTTGCGCAGCAAGGTGGCCGGCAGCCGCAGCGAGGTGCTCAGCGTGCAGGACCGCAGCGTGGACATGAACCTGCTGAGCCGCGAGCTCGACACCAACCGGCAGGTGTACGACAGCCTGCTGCAGCGCCTGAAGGAGGTGAACGTGATGGCGGGCATCACCGCCAACAACGTGAGCATCGTCGACGAGGCCTCGGCGCCGCTGTTCCCGGCCAACCCCAACATCAAGCTCAACCTGGGCCTGGGTGTGGTGCTGGGCCTGTTCCTGGGCATGCTGGCCGCCCTGCTGCGCGAGCAGATGGACGATTCGGTGAAGAACGCCAACGACATCGAGGCCCGGTACCAGTTGCCGCTGCTGGGCCTGATTCCCTTCACCCGCCCCGAGCGGGGCCGCAAGGAAGCCGTGGCCCTGCTGGCCCACCACGAGCCGCGCAGCACCTTCGCCGAGTCCTACCGCTCCATGCGCACGGCGCTGCAGTTCAGCACGGCCGAGGGCGCGCCCTCGCGCTTCATGGTGACGAGCTGCGGCAAGAGCGAGGGCAAGAGCACCACGGCGCTGGCGCTGGCGATCAACTTCGCGCAGCTGGGCCAGCATGTGCTGCTGATCGACGCCGACATGCGCAAGGGCGGCCTGCACAAGATGCTTGGCGTGGCCAACGACCGCGGCCTGTCCAACCTGCTGAGCGGCGACCGCGACCTCGACGCCGCGGTGCACCACACCACGGTGGACAAGCTGGCCCTGATCACCGCCGGTCCGGTGCCGCCCAACCCGGTGGAACTGCTGGCGGGCCCGAGCCTGGGCCTGCTGCTGGACAAGGCGCAGGCCCTGGGCTACGAGCAGATCGTGATCGACGGCCCGCCGCTGCTGGGCATCGCCGATGCGATCGTGCTGGGCAACCAGGTGCAGAACATCGTGCTGGCCATCAAGGCCGGCGGCACGCGCAGGGACAGCATCAAGGACGCCCTGCGCCGCCTGCGCAACGCGGGCCTGGCGCCCATGGGCGTGGTGTTCACGCACGCGCTCAACGAGCACACCAGCGACTACGCCTACGCCGCCTACTATGGCCATGGCTACGCGCACGGCGAGCGGCCGGCGCCGCCGCCTGCCCGGCACGACCCGCCCGAGCACCCCGTGCCGCTGCCCGCCGGCGGGCGCATCGAGCCCACGCTGGACCCCTATTCGGCGACGTGAGCGTGACCGAACGCGACAAGGGCCTGAGCCCGCCCGAATGGCGGCGCCTGCTGCTGACGCTGCTGGAGTTCGAGCGGTCCCCCGGGCGCTACCCCGTGGCGCTGCGCGAGCCGCGCCCGCTGTTCGAGCACATCCACCGCGTGATGCTGCTGGCCAGCGACCGTCCGGTGGAGGACCTGCCCGCCGCCGCCACGCACGCGCCCGGGCTGCGGCGCGCGGCACGCTTCTTCGTGCGAACGGTGATGCTGCGCCCGGGCGCCGACCCCTTCACCCTGCTGGGCCTGCCGACGGATTTCGAGCCGCTGCAGTTGCGCGAGCACTACCGCCTGATGATCCGCCTGACGCACCCGGACTTCGTGGCGGCTGGCGAGAGCTGGCCCGCCGACGCGGCCATGCGGGTCAACCTGGCCAAGGACCTGCTGGCGTCGCCGGACAAGCGGGCCGCGTGCGTCGCCGAGTTGCGGGCACCGGCGCACCTGCGCTGGGCCGCCCGGGCCGGCGCGCCCGCGCGGACGCGGCCCTTGCTGGCCGCGCCCCTGGTGCCCCGGCCTTCGCTGCCGCACGCGCCGCCGCCCCGGGGCGGATGGTCCGCCCGCGCGCGGCTGGTGTGGCTGGGCATGGGCGCCGCGGTGCTGGCGGGCGCGTACCTGCTGATGGTTCCACGGGACGACGAGGGGGCGCACGCGGCGCAACCCCAGGCGTCGGCGCCGGACAGCGCCGGGCGCGAGGCCCGACCGCCATGATCGACCTGCACTGCCACATCCTGCCGGGGATCGACGACGGGGCGAAGACGCTGGACCATTCGCTGGCGATGGCGCGCATCGCCGTGGCCGACGGCATCCACACCCTGGCCTGCACGCCGCACATCTACCCGGGCATGTACATGAACGACGGCCCGGGCATTGCGCGCGCACGCGACGCGCTGCAGGCCGAACTCGACCGCCACGCCATTGCGCTGAAGCTGGTGGTGGGGGCGGACGTGCACCTGGTGCCGGGCCTGATCGAAGGCATCCGCAGCGGGCGGGTGCCGACGCTGAACGGCTCGCGCTACTTCCTGCTGGAGCCCTCGCACACCGCGCCGCCGCCGCGGCTGGAAGCGCAGGTGGCCGAGCTGATCGCGGCGGGCTACACGCCCATCGTCACGCACCCGGAGCGGCTGGCCTGGGTGGAGGGCCACTACCCGGTGTTCAAGCGCCTGATCGCGCAGGGCGCATGGATGCAGGTGACGGCGGGGGCGCTGACGGGCGTCTTCGGCCGGCGCGCCCGCTACTGGGGCGAGCGCTTCATCGGCGAAGGCCACACGCACCTGCTGGCCACCGACGCGCACACGACGGGGCGGCGCCTGCCGCGGTTGACGGAGGGACTGGCGGTGGCGCGGCGCCTAGTGGGCGAGCGCGAGGCCAGCCGTTTGGTGAACGAGCGGCCGAACGCGGTGCTGAACAACCTGCCGCCACGGGACGTCGAACGGCCGGAGGTGGTGACGACGCGGGCTTCGTTGATCGGTCGGTGGTGGTCGGGGCGCCTGGCGTCGTCGCGCTGACAGTACGTGCCGTGCAATGCCGTGCTCGCCGCCGTGGTTGGCGGTGTCAGGGGCGAGCACAGGGCCGTGGCGGCTTCACTGCGGTGGTCCTCGCTGCGCGAGGACTCCCCTGCGATGCTCGCGCGAGTGGCCTGCGGCATAACTCGCTGCGCGCGCTTTGCGCGCTCCGCTCAAACAGATGCCGCAAATCAGATGACGAAGCGCGCTGCGCGCGCGGCCACCCGCGCTGCGCTTCTCGGCACCGCACAGGCGCCGCCACGGCCCTGTGCTCGCCCCTGACAAGTGACACCTGGGTTCGCCAACAAGGAAGACGGACTCCCTCTCTGGCGTGCCAGTGCGCTCCGCTGGCCGAGGGCCCGCCCACCCGCTGCAATTGAAGCCCTTGAAGCGCCAACTCCCTCACCGCGGCCACAACACCCACAAGCGCAGCGGTTGCTTGAGCGTGGCCGCCTGCCGGTAGGCTTCGTCGTTCCAGCCGCCCCAGCCGGTGAAGAGATCGGCGCGCACCGCGCCCAGGATGGCGCCGCCCGTGTCCTGCGCCAGCACCAGGCGATTGGTCGCCAGCGCGGGCCCCTGCGTGGCCAGCCACACTGGTGTGCCGTAGGGAATGCTCTGCGGATCGACCGCGATGGAGCGCCCGGGCGTCAGCGGCACGCCCTGCGCGCCGCGCGGGCCGAAGGCCGCCGTCAGCGGCGTCAGCGGCTCCTCCCTGAAGAACACCGTGCGCGGGTTGCTCCACAGCATCTCGTTCACCCGCTCCGGGTTCTGCCGCGCCCAGGCCTTGATGGACTCCCACGAGGCCTCGCGGATCGCGCCCTGGTCGAGCAACCAGCGGCCCACGCTCTGGTAGGTGTGGCCGTTGTGTGCGGCAAAGGCCAGGCGCACCTGGCGCACCCGGCCATCGGGCTCGGTGATGTTCACGCGCCCCGAGCCCTGGATCTGCAGGATCAGCGCGTCGATCGGGTCGGCCAGCCAGGCGATGGCGCGCCCGCGCAGCGCGGCCTGCGCCTCGGGCAGGGTGTCGACCTGCTGGCGCGTGTACCAGCGCTGGCCCGGCACCAGCCCGACCGGCACCGCGTGCAGCGGCACGCGGTTCGTCGCCGTGGGCTCGCGCGTGGCGTCCATGATGGGCTCGTAGTAGCCGGTGAGCAGGCCCTCGGGCTCGCGCCCGTCGGCCTCGAGCACGCGGTAGGGCTGCAGGCGCTCCTGCATCCAGGCCTGCTGGCGCGGCGCGTCGGCGAAGGCCAGCGGGCGCGCTTCGGCGCACACGGCCTCGAAGCCGGCCGCCGGCCGCTCGCAGCCCTGGATCAGCGCGTTCCAGGCGTCGTGCAGGGCGTCCTGGCCCCAGCCGGGCAGGGCGTTCCAGGCCACGGGTACCCAGCGGCTCTTGCTGTGCTGCCTGGCCGCCGGCTCCGCTGCGCCGGGCGCGGGAACTTCCGGTGCCGGCTCCAGCACCACCCGGGGGCCCACCGCGCAGGCCACCAGGCTGCCTACAATGCCCGCCGCCACGGCCCCACGCGCCAGTCTCTTCATTCCGTCGATTCCGTCCGCCATGACTCTCTTGCTGCTCGAAGCGCTGGGCGCGCTGCTCCTGTTGGTGTTCATCGTGTGGTGGACCATGTTCTCCGGCCGCCGCAAGGGCGAACTGCCCGAGGAGGCCGAGCGCGACAAGCGCAAGGCCCCGGAACAGGACCCGCCGGCGCGCTGATCGTTCCCGGCCCCGGCTCAGGCATCGCGCAACCGGTTGGCCAGTTCGACCGCGGATTTCACGCCCATCTTGTCGAACACGCGCGAGCGGTGGACTTCCACCGTGCGCACACTGATCTGCAGCTGATCGGCCACCAGCTTGTTGGGCAGACCAGCCACCACGAGGTTCATCACGTCGCGTTCGCGCTCGGTCAGGCTGCTCAGGCGCTGCTGCAGCTCGCGCCGCACGGCGCGCTCGGCCAGTTGCGCGGCCGACTGGCGCAGCGCCTGCTCGACGCGGTCGACCAGCGCGTTGTCCGAGAACGGCTTTTCGCAGAAGTCGAAGGCGCCGCGCTTGACCGCCGCCACGGCGGTGGGCACGTCGGCGTGGCCCGACAGAAAGATGATGGGCATGGCCGCCTGCCAGGGCAGCAGGCGCAGCTTCTCGAACAGGGCCAGGCCGCTCATGCCGGGCATGCGCACGTCCAGCAGCACGCAGCAGGGCACGTCGGGCTCCTGCCGCGCGATGGCGGCGCCGGCCAGGAAGTCCTCGGCGCTGTCGAAGCCGTCGCTGATCAGCCGGCGCGTGCGCAGCAGCCAGGCCAGGGCCTCGCGCACGCCGACGTCGTCGTCCACGAGGTAGATCTTCGCGTCGGGGAATTCGGTCATGCGCGGATCATAGGAGCGCGGCCTGGGCCTCCAGCGGCCGCCCCGCCTGCGCCTCGGCCACGGGCAGGGTGAACGAGAAGCGCGTGCCACGCGGCTGCGCGGGCTCGAAGTCCAGCGCGCCGCCGTGCTGCTCCACCACCGTGCGGCACAGGCTCAGGCCCAGGCCCATGCCCTCGGCCCTGGTGGTGAAGAAGGGCGTGAACAGGCGCTCGGCCACTTCGGGCGGCAGGCCTTGGCCGTGGTCGGTCACGTCCACGCGCACCCAGCGCGCGCAACGCCCTTCGCCCGGTTCGCCGGCCTCGCCCATCACCGGCGCCATGGCGATGTGCAGCACGCGCAGGCCGCTGGCCGTGCCCGGGTCGCCCAGCGGCATGGCCTGCATGCCGTTGCGCGCGAGGTTGAGCAGCACCTGCTCGACCATGGTGCGGTCGCACCACACGCGCGGCGTGCCGGGGGCGATGTCGACCTGCAGGCGGATGCCGCGCTTCTTGGCCTGCAAGGTGAGCAGGGTGGAAATGCCTTCGATGAGCTGGCGCGGCTCCACCGCCTCGCGCACCTGGTCGCGGCGGCGCACGAAGTCGGCCACGCCGCGGATCACGCGGCCCGCGCGCTCGGCCTGCTCGCCGATGCGGCGGATGGCGCGCTCGATGTCGCCACCCACGCTGTCGTCGCCCCGGTCTTCGCCACGTTGCAGCAGGTTGAGGGTGCCGCTGGCGTAGCTGGCGATGGCCGCCAGCGGCTGGTTGAGTTCGTGGCTGATGAGCGAGGCCATCTCGCCCACGGTGGCCAGGCGCGCGGTGGCCTGCAGCTTGTCCTGCGAGGCGCGGTTGAGCTCCTCGATGCGGCGCTGCTCGGTGAGGTCGATGATGGCGCTCATGTAGCCGGTCTGCACGCCCTGGGCGTCGATCAGCGGGGCCTCGATGATGAGCACCGGAAAGCGCGTGCCATCGCTGCGCTGGAACACGGATTCGTAGCCCTCGCGCGGCAGGATCTGACCGGCCAGGCGCACGGCCTGGCGCTGCTGGTACTCGTCCACCAGTTCGGGCGGCCACCAGGGCGCGGGCATGCCGCTGCCCACCAGCTGCTCGGCCGTCAGGCCCACCATCTGGCAGAAGGCGGGGTTGACGTAGGTGATGCGCCCGGTCATGTCGCGCGCGCGCAGGCCGGTGACGAGCGAGTCCTCCATGGCCTTGCGAAAGGCCAGTGCGTCGGCCGCGCGCTGCTCGGCGCGCTGGCGCCGTCGCATGTCGCGCGCCAGCAGGTACAGCACCGCCAGCAGCGCCAGCGAGAGCGCGCCCACCACGCCGGTGAGCACGTTGGGGAACAGGCCGAGCGCGCGGCGCGGGCTCTCCAGTTGCAGCAGCAGGGTGTGGCCCGGCAGGTCCAGCAGGGCGTGCGCGCTGAGGGTGCGCCGCTGCAGGGGCACCACGCTGTGCACGGCCAGGCGCGCGCCGTCGCTCTCCACGAAGCTCAGGCCGCGCCCGCGCAGCGGGACCGCGTCGGTGAGTTCGGCCAGCATGGCGGGCAGGGAGTAGGTGGCGATGAGGAAGCCGCGCGACTCGCCGGCTTCGCTCAGGGGCAGGCACAGCTCCATCACCTCCAGGCCGCGGCCGTCGCGCTTGGGCCAGAAGTAGCTGGCGGAGTACGCCGGGCCCGACAGGCGCAGCGCGGCGTCGCAGGCCTGGCGCACCTCGGGCAGGGCCTGGCCGCGCGGCAGCAGGTCGAACACGTCGGGCCGGTAGGGCGAGAGGCGCTGCGCGAGCACGCGCATGTCCGTGTCCCGCCATTCGAGCCGCACGAGCTCGCGCCGCTGCGCGAGCAGTTCGGCCGCGGCCGTGTCCCAGCCCGCCGGCGTGGGGGAAAAGGCGTTGAGCGATTGCAGGCTCTGGACGTTGTGCAGCAGCGCCCCGCGGATTTCGCCGACCACGGTGGTGGCATCCTGGTCGAGCGCGGCCTGATCGCGCCCGACCTCGTACTCGGCGGCCAGGAAGACCAGCACCGCGAGCAGCGCGCCCACCAGCAGCAGCAGCGCGCCCCACAGGGGCCAGCGGGGCGGCTTGAGGGCGCGACTCACGGGCGCAGCAGCGCGTTCAGCAGAGAACGCGGTGCTCCAGACAGGGGAGTTGCTCGCGCACCTGGCGGATGCGCGCCATGTCGATGTCGGCCAGCGCCACGCCCGGTCCCTCGGCGTGCAGGGCCATCACCTGGCCCCAGGGGTCGATCACCATGCTGTGGCCCCAGGTGCGCCGGCCGTTCTCGTGCACGCCGCCCTGAGCGCTGGCGATGACGAAGGCCTGGTTCTCGATGGCGCGGGCGCGCAGCAGCACCTCCCAGTGCGCCGAGCCGGTGGTGTAGGTGAAGGCGGCGGGCACCAGCAGCACGTCGGACGCGAGCATGCGGTAGAGCTCGGCGAAGCGCAGGTCGTAGCACACGCTCTGGCCGATGCGCCAGTTCTCGCCGTCGCGCGAGCGCAGCTCGAAATGGGTGGGCGTGTCGCCGGCCTGCAGCACCGCGGCCTCGTCGTAGCGCTCGCGCCCGTTGTCGTAGCGGAAGAGGTGGATCTTGTCGTAGCGGCTCAGGCGGTGGCCCTTGGCGTCGAAGCTGAGCGAGGCGTTGGCGGCGTGCGACGGGTCGGCGGTGGCCATGGGCAGGGTGCCGCCCACGATGCACATCTTCAGGTCGCGCGCGGCGTCGGCCAGGAAGTCCTGCACGCGGCCCAGGCCCTCGGTTTCGGCGATGAGGAGCTTGTCTTCGTCCTTGGCGCCCATGAAGCAGAAGTACTCGGGCAGCACCGCGAGTTCGGCCCCGACGGCGGCGGCCTGGCGCAGCAGGCGCAGGGCTTCGCTGAGGTTGGCGTCCAGGCTGATGCCGGACACCATCTGGATGGCGGCAACTTTCATGCGGTGAGTCCTCCGGCGGAAAAGGGGGCGTGCGATCGGCCAGGGTGCGACACCCCGGGGGGCAAGCCTTCAAGCTTACTGCAGCGTGGTGCCCGGCGTGGGCGCCGGGGTCGGCCGCGCCACCTTCTCCACCTGCGGGTCGGCCCAGCCGCCGCTGACGCGAAATTCCTGCGTGGCCGCGCTTTGCAGCGGCTGGCGCAGCAGGAACTGCGCGAGGAAGCTGCCCAGGCCCACCGCCGGGTTGATGGCGGTGGCGATGAGGGATGCCGTGCCGGCGTTGAGCTCGGGCACCACCACCACCTTCAGGTCCTGCGTTTCGCGTGCGAGGTCGGCCGAGCCTTCCATCAGCACCGCCGCGTTCACGCCCTTCATCTGCAGGTTGTTGCTGTGGATGACGCCCTGCTCGATGCGCGCGTCGCCCCGCACGAAGTCGAAGGCAAAGCCCTCGGAGAAGACGTCGCGGAAATCGAGCGCCAGGCGGCGCGGCAGGGCCTGCAGGCTGAGCACGCCGAGCAGGCGGCCCGCGCCCGGGTCGGCCTTGAGGAACTGGCCGCGCGCCACGTCCAGCTTGAGGTTGCCGGCCAGCGTCGGGTAGTGAATGCCGAAGGGCGTGCCGAGCCAGCCGATCTGGCCTTCGAGCCGCCCCTTGCCGCCGCGCACCAGGCCTTCCTTGCCGAAGCGGTTCAACAGCGCGCCGCTGTCGTCCACGTCGAGGCGGAACTGCAAGGCGGTGCGGCGCTGGCCGCCTTCGCCGCCCCCCAGGGGCGCCCAGTTGCCCGAGGCGCTGAGCCGCGCTTCGGGCAAGGTGGCGCGCAAGGCGTTGAGCCGCCATTCACCCACGCGCGTGGGCCCGCCGCGGTTGACGGCGTCGATCTCCACACGGCCGAGCGAGCGCCCGTCCCACTGCAGGTCGTCCACCGCGATGTCCAGCGCAGGCACGCTGCCGGGCTGCTGCAGCAAGGCGTCGACCTCGCGCGGCGCGGCCGGCGACAGCGTGAGGCGCGCCAGCCGGGCGCGGATGCTGCCCGCCCCGGCGGGACCCGCCGGACGGAACTCGACATAACCATTGAGTTCGTTGGCGTCGACGTTGGCGCGCCAGACCGGGCCCTCGCGCGAGGCGCCGACGACCACGCGCTGGAAGCGCCGCCCATCGACGAGCGCCGCGTCGGCATGAAGCGACACCGCCAAGGGCAGACCTTCGCCGAGGACGGCCGTGGCCTCGGTGCCGCTGTCGCGCAGCAGGGCCCGCCAGGCATCGAGATCGAGCTCGCCCACGCGCAGCCGGGCGTGCAGGCCCTGAGGCGGCAGCACGGCGCGTTCGCCAGCGGCCTGGCCCACGGCCAGTCCACCGCGCACCAGGCGCGCCGACTCGCCGCGCAGGTCGCGTTCGGCGATCAGGTCCACCAGCGGCTGCGCGGCAGGGCCGAGTTGCAGCGTGATCCGGTCACTGACGGCCTTGTCGCCCTGCAGGCCCTGCACGGCGCTCTCCAGGCGCAGGGGCCAGGCGGCCTCGGCGGGCTTGCTCAGGGGCGCGGGCAGGCTCAGCGCCAGGCCCTGCAGGCTGCTGTCGATGCGCAGCTCGGGGGCGCCGCCGCGAAAGCCGAGGGTGGCGTTGTAGCGGGCGCTGCCGCTGGCGTGCGCGAACAGATTGGACACGGGGCCAAACCCGCCCTCGCGCAGGCCGGCGGCACTGGCCGTGCCGCTGCCGCGGAACCGGGCCACCGTGCGGCCCGGCGCCTCGCTGCGCAGGCTGCCGTCGAACAGCAGTTCCCCGCCCAGCACCTGGCTGCGTGCGCCGGTGAAGGCGAAGCCCTGGTCGGTGAAGTCGAGCGTGGCGCGCGTGCGCGCGAGCAACGGCGTGCCGGGCATGAGGCGCAGGTCGGTGCCGTCGAGTCTGACCTTGCCACTCACCCGGCTGTCCTTCAGGTGCTTGAGCGGCAGATCGATCTGCACCGTGGTCTCGCCCGGCCCGCTGGCCTGGGCCGAGGCCAGGGCGCCCTCGGTGAAGGTGTTCACCGGCGAGCGCTGGACGAAGCCCAGCAGCTCGTCCGCCGGGCCCTTGCCGTGGACGCGCACACGCACCCGCGCGTCGTGCGCGAGGTTTTCGATGTCCACCCCGCCGTCCAGTGCGACGCCGGGCGCGCCGTCCACACCGCCGCGCACCTCGCTGATCTGAAGGCTGCCGCGGTCGAGCACGAAGCGCGCGCTGGCGTTGCGCACCCCGGGCCAGTGCGCCTCCCCCTCGTCCTGCAGGACGGCGGGCAGGTAGTCGAAGTCCACGCCCTCCAGCGCCGCCTCGATGCGGAAGGTGCCCGAACTGTGGTGCGGCTCGTCGAAGGGAATGTCGTCCACCAGGCCCTGGACGCGAAAGCTCGCCTGGCGCGAGCCACCGGCCCGCGCGGCCTCGCGCACGTAGCGGCGCGCGCTCTCGGGCACGACCATCGGCAGGTAGCGGTGCACCGCCGTGCCATCGGCGCGGGTGAGCTGAGCGCTGAGGTCGAGCACGCCCGGCAGGCGCGGTTGCGCGGGCTGGGCGGCGGGGTCACCGGTGTGCCAGCGCGCCTGCAGCGTGCCTTCGGCGTGATCGTTGGCCAGGGTGGCCTGGTCGAGCTGGATGTCGAGACGATCGCCCTTGACCGTCCAGCGCACGCGGCCGTCGAAGCGGTCGAGCGCGATCCGCGGTTCCTCGAACACGTCGGGGAAGATGAAGGCGCCTTCGCGCAGCGCCACGCTGGCCTGGCCGCCGTTCTCGTCAAGGTCGAAATCGACGTCCGCGCCCTCGATGCCGGGCCGTCCCGGCAAGGGAAAGCGCCCGCTGCGCGAGCGTTTGCCGCTGGGCTCGCCGGCCAGGGCGAGACCACTCACGCGGCCCCTGGCACGCGCCACCACGTGCTCGGCCATGGGGCCGCTGCCGCGCGCCTGCCACGTCAGATCGAGCGTGTCGAGCCGCCCGCGCGGCTGCAGGCGCGCCAGCCAGTCGCGCGCGTCGGCGGGCAGGGGCAGCCGTTCGGCGATCGCCGCCACGGTCTGCAGGTCCACCGCCTGCGCCTGCACCACCGTGCGGGCGCCTTGGCGCTCGCGCGCCAGCGTGTGCTCCACGCGCACACGGGCGCCGGCCCAGTCCAGGCCTTCGCGCGTGGTGAACGCCAGGTCGTCCGAACCGAGGCTCATGCCACGGTCGGACCACTGCGCCTCCAGCCGGCCCCGCGCCTGCGCCAGGGCCAGGTCGGGCAGGTCGGGCGCGAGCTGCAGGTCGAGGTCCTGCAGGGCCATGTCCAGCGTGAGGCCCTGCACCTGGCCTTGCTGCACGCGCGCCCAGGCGCGCAGCGCGCCTTCGCCGCTGCGCACGTCCACGCCCGAGTCGCTCAGGTCCAGGTGGGCGCGCAGGCGCGAGACGTCGGCGCGCGCGAACTCGGCGTAGAGCTCGCCGCTCCAGTTGTCCCAGGGCGCCTGGCCGGCGGGCGCCTTCAGGGGCAGGCGCAGCAGCGGCTCGCGCAGGCGCCCCCGCAGGCTGAAACGCTCGCCCCACTCGGGTTCGGGCGTGGCGTCCAGGCGCAGTTCGTGCGAGCGCGCGCCATTGCGCGCCACGAAGTCGAGGTCGCGCAGCAGCACCGGTGGCTGCTGGCGGCGCTCGTCGATCCAGCGCACGGTGCCGCCGCGCACCACGAACTCCGGTTGCTCGAAAAACCAGTCGGCCGCGGCGTGGTTGCCCCCGCCGTCGCCCGAGACGTCGATGCCCGCGATTTCCACGCGGCCATCGGCGCGCCGGCGCACGTCCACGCTCGGGCTGTCGATGCGCAGTTGCTCGAAGCCGCCGTGCCAGAGCGACTGAACCGAGACCGCGGCCCGCACCAGCGGCAGCTGCAGCGCGCTGCGGCCATTGGCGTCGTGCAGCCGAACGTCGCTGAGCTCGAAAGAGGGCACCAGCGGCGGCAGCACGCCGGCCAGTGTCGGGCCCTCGATGGCCCGGATGGCGCCGATGGTGACCGGTATCCCGACCGCGTGTGTGGCCCAGCGTTCCAGGTCGGGGCGCCAGGTGTCGATCCTTGGCACAATCCACGCCTGCAAAACGAGCCAGGTCAGGATGAACACGCCCCAAAGGCCCGCCAGCAGCCACAACAGCACGCGCAGGGCGCGTGCCCACAGCCGCAGCCCTCGGCCGGCCGGTGCATCGCCATTGGCGCTCGAGGCGCTGGCGTCAAGAGATCGGTTCATGTCCACCGCAAATTATGAGGGTGGGACACCACACAGGTTCCGGTGGTGCTGAGCACGGCTTGTCAACGATTGTGAACACCACCACCGCCGCCCCGACCCCGGCCACCCGACAGGCCGACCATTCCCGCTTCGTGCAGCGCGTGCGCCGCCGCTACGCCGCCGAGCTGGCCTGCCTGCCGCCCGGCGCGCCCGACAAGGCCGCCATGCGCGCCTGCCTGGACGCGCTCGTGGCGCGAGGCCTGGCGCTGCCGGCCGCCTTGCGCGTGCTGCGCCAGCTCGTGCTGGAGCGGCTGGCGGTCATCGACTGCGAGGGCGGCGCCTCGCTCGAGGCCGTCACCGGCGCGGTCACCGAACTGGCCGAGTTCGCGCTCGACCGGGCCTGCGCGCTGGCCTTCGAGGAACTGGACGCGCTGCACGGCGCGCCGCTTTGCGCCAATGGCGCCCGCGCCCAGCTCTGGGTCATCGGCATGGGCAAGCTGGGCGCGCGCGAGCTCAACGTGTCCAGCGACATCGACCTGATCTACGTCTACGACCAGGACGGCGAGACCGCGGGCAACGCCGAAGGCCGACACCGCATCAGCCACCACGAGTACTTCGCGAAGGCGGTCAAGCACCTCTACAACACGGTGGGGGAGACCACCGAGCACGGCAACGTGTTCCGGGTCGACCTGGCCCTGCGGCCCAACGGCAACTCCGGCCCCAGCGTGGTCTCGTTGGGCGCGCTGGAGGAGTACTTCCTCGTGCAGGGCCGCGAGTGGGAGCGCTTCGCCTGGCTCAAGAGCCGCGTGATCGCCCCGGCCAGCGCGCTGGCCGACAAGGACGGCATGGCCGCGCTGCGCGGCACCGTGCTGCCCTTCGTGTTCCGCCGCTACCTCGATTACGGCGTGTTCGAGTCGCTGCGCGTGCTGCACCGGCAGATCCGCGAGCACGCGGCGCGCCGCGCCGCCGGCAACCCGGGCCGGGCCAACGACGTCAAGCTCTCGCGCGGCGGGATTCGCGAGATCGAGTTCACCGTGCAGCTGCTGCAGGTGGTGCGCGGCGGCCAGTTCCCCGAGCTGCGCACGCGCCCCACGCTGGACGCGCTGCAGCGCGTGGCCAAGGCCGGCCTGATGCCGCCCGAGAAGGCCCGGGCGCTGGCCGAGGCCTACGTCTTCCTGCGCCAGGTGGAGCACCGCATCCAGTACCTGGACGACCAGCAGACCCACGTGCTGCCCGAGCGCGACGACGACCTGGCCTGGATGGCCGCCACCCTCGGATTTGCCAACACCTGCGCGTTCCTGCACGCGCTGGACGCGCACCGCGAGCTGGTGGCCGAGGAGTTCGATACCCTGCTCGGCGGCAGCCCGGGGGCCTGCAAGGGCAAGGGCTGCAATGGTGCGGCGCCGCGTGCCGCCGACGACGACCTGGGCGCCGTGCTGCCCCAGTTGCCCGCCGCGCTGGCCGAGCGCGTGCAGCGCTGGTGCGAGCACCCGCGCGTGCTGGCCCTGCGCGAGGACACGCGCGCGCGCCTGGTGCGCCTGGTGCAGCGCACCGGTTCCTGGATCGAGGACGGCCGCGTGAGCGAAACCGCCGCGCTGCGCATGGTCGACTGGATCGAGCCGCTGCTGCGCCGCGAGAGCTACCTGGCGCTGCTGCAGGAGCGCCCCTCGGTGCACGAACGCCTGCTGCGCCTGCTGGGCGCGGCCAAATGGCCGGCGCGTTACCTCATGCAGCACCCCGGCGTCATCGACGAACTGGCCAGCCAGCAGCTGATGGCCGAGCGCTTCGACGCCGAGGCCTTCGAGTCCGAGTGCGAGACGCGGCGCGCCTCGCTGCGAATCACCGGCGAAGACGACGAGGAGACCCTGCTCAACCTGCTGCGCCGCGCCCACCACGCCGAGACCTTCCGCACCCTGGCGCGCGACGTGGAGGGCGTGCTCACGGTGGAGCAGGTGGCCGACGATCTCTCGGCCCTGGCCGACTCGGTGCTGCGCCTGACGGCGCGCTGGTGCTGGGAGCGGTTGAAGACCCGCCACCAGGACACGCCGGCCTTCGCCATCATTGGCTACGGCAAGCTGGGCGGCAAGGAACTGGGCTACGGCAGCGACCTGGACATCGTCTTCGTCTACGAGGACGAGCACGAGAACGCGAGCGAGATCTACGCCGGCTTCGTGCGCAAGATGATCAACTGGCTGCAGGTGAAGACCGGCGAGGGCGACCTGTTCGAGATCGACACCGCCTTGCGGCCCAATGGCAACTCGGGCCTGCTGGTCACCAGCTTCGAGGCCTTCGAGAAGTACCAGACCCAGCGCGGCAGCAACACCGCCTGGACCTGGGAGCACCAGGCCATGACGCGCGCGCGCTTCGTGCTCGGCAGCGCCGGCCTGGCCGGTCGCTTCGACGCCGTGCGCGAGGCCGTCATCACCGCGCCACGCGACGCCGCCGCGCTGGCCGGCGAGATCGTCTCCATGCGCGAGAAGGTGCGCTCGGCGCAAACACTGCGCGGCGGGCGCTTCGACGTGAAGCACAGCCCGGGCGGCATGGTGGACGTGGAGTTCGTGGTGCAGTACCTGGTGCTGCTGCACTCGCGCCAGCACCCCGAGCTGCGCGCCAACACGGGCAACATCAACCTGCTGCGCCGCGCCGAGGCGGCGGGCCTGCTGCCCGCCGGCATGGGCGAAGCCGCCGCGCTGGCCTACCGCCGGCTGCGCCAGGTGCAGCACCGCGCTCGCCTGGACGAGACCTCCACGCAGGTCGATCCGGCCGAACTCCAGGCCGAGGCCGACGCCGTGCGCGCGCTGTGGACGCAGGTGCTGGGCAACCCCCGCGCCTGAGCGCCGCGCCCATGAGAGGCTCGCGCAGTTGGCTCGCGCTGTGCGCCCTGCACGGCGTGGCGAGCATGGTGCTGTGGTGGTCGCAGGAAGCGGCGGTGCAGGCGCTCGTGTGGCGTTCCGCCGAATGGCACCAGGCACCGTGGACGCTGTGGACCAGCGCCTGGGTGCACCTGAACACGCCGCACCTGGTGGGCAACCAGCTCGCGCTGGGCGCGCTCACCGCGGCCGGCTGGTGGTTGCGGCCCACGCGCGTTGCCACGCTGGCCTGGGCGCTGAGCTGGCCGCTCATGCAGATGAGCCTGGTGATGTGGCCGCTGATCGGCTACGCGGTGGGCCTGTCGGGCGTGCTGCACGCGGGCGTGGCGGTGCTCGCGGTGCATCTGCTGCTGGGTGGTCCCAGGGCCCTGCGCCCCTGGGGCCTGCTGCTGGCGGCCGGCTTGCTGCTCAAGCTCTGGCTGGAACACGGCTGGTCCGGCCCCGTGGTCTGGGACCCGGGCAACCAGATGTCGGTGGTGCGCGCCGCGCACCTGAGCGGTGCCGCCTGGGGCGCGCTGTTCGGGGCGCTGGGCGCGGGCTGGAACCGCTGGCGCGCGCGGCGCGCGGTGGCCTGAGGGGCCGGCGTCAGGCCGCCGCCGGCTCGGCGCCGAGCGACTTGCGGAAGCGGTTGAGTTCCTGCACGGTCTTGAAGCGGCCGTCCATGAGCAGGCTCAGGTTGTGCAGTATGCGGTCGACCACCTTGCTTTCCCACACGGCGTCGAAGTTGATCTGCTGGTCGAGCCAGTGCTCCAGCCACTCGGGGTTGGGCAGGCGGCTCTGAATGGTGTCCTTGGGGAACAGCGCCTTGTTGACGTGCAGGTTGGTGGGGTGCAAGGCCTGGGCCGTGCGCCGCGCGCTCGCCATCAGCACGCCGACCTTGGCGAACGCGGCGCGGGCCTCGTTGCCGAATTTTCCGATGGCGCGCTTCATGTAGCGCAGGTAGGCACCGCCGTGGCGCGCCTCGTCCTGGCTCAGCGTGGTGTAGATGTGCTTGATGACCGGTTCGCTGTGCCACTCGGACGCGCGGCGGTACCAGTGGTTGAGGCGGATCTCGCCGCAGAAGTGCAGCATGAGCGTCTCCAGCGCGGGCGCGGGATCGAACTCGAAGCGGATCTCGTGCAGCTCCTGCTCGGTGGGCACGAGCTCGGGCCGGAAGCGGCGCAGGTATTCCATCAGCACCAGCGAGTGCTTCTGCTCCTCGAAGAACCAGATCGACATGAAGGCCGAGAAGTCGGAGTCGTCGCGGTTGTCGCGCAGGAACATCTCGGTGGCCGGCAGCGCCGCCCACTCGGTGATGGCGTTCATCTTGATCGTCTGGGCCTGTTCGTCGCTCAGCCGGCTGGCGTCGAACCGATCCCACGGGATGTCCTTGTCCATGTCCCAGCGGACGGACTCCAGTTGTTTGAACAGTTCGGGATACAGCATGGTCTTCTCTCAACGACAGGCAAAACGCGCAATATTGTAGGCGGGGGGTATAACGGGCACCCGGATTGCCCCATGACCCGCACAGAAACCGATACACATTTCCCGCGGAACTTCCCGCGCCGGCCCGCGCTCCAACCGCGCGTGTCGGCGAGGGAGCGACCCGAACACCGTTTTCCACTGCGAAGCCTTCCGGGCCCCTGGGCTCCGGATGCAATCCCGAGGCGCTTCTCCTCCTCCTCCCTCCCTCCCTTGTTCGCGTCGGGGCGCTTCGCAGTTTCTTGTCCACCTTGCCGCCGGGGCTGCCCGGCGGTCGCCGCCCGGGGGCGCGCATGAGCCCGGGCGCCAGCCCCCACCAGGCCCGCGTCGCCGTCGTCGGCTCCGGCATCGCCGGGCTGGCGGCCGCGCACACACTGCAAGGCCTGGCCGACATCACGCTGTTCGAGGGCAGCGAGGCTTTCGGTGGCCAGACCCGCACGCTGGATGTCGCGCTGCCCGACGCCACGGGGGCGAAGGCGAGCGTCGGCCTGGACGCGGGCTTTCTGGTGCTCGACGAGCGCACCAGCCCGAATCTGCTGGCCCTGTTCACGCAACTGGGCGTGCCACTGGCGGCGTCCGAGGGCTCGTTCTCGGTGCAGGTGCCCGGCACCGGGCTGGCCTGGAGCAGCACGGATCTGGCCGGCGTGTTCACGCAGCGGCGCCTGCTCGCGAGCCTGCGCTTCTGGCGCATGCTGGCCGACGCCCGGCGTTTCAAGCGCGCGTGCGCTGCCCTGGCACGGCCAGACAGCGCGTCCGATCCCGACAACCCCCTGCTGCAGCCGCTGGACGGATTCCTGCGCGAACGGCACTTCTCGAGCGGCTTTCGCGAGGACTGCCTGCTGCCTCTGCTGAGCGGCCTCTGGGGATGCCCGGTCGAGGAGGTGCTGAGCGCGCCGCTGTTGACCGCCGCGCGCTTTCTCAGTCACCACGATGTGCTGCGGCTCGGCGGGCGCTCCCGGTGGTTCACGGTGGCGGGCGGTGCGCGTCCGTTCGTGCAGGCCATCGTCGCCGGCATCGGCGACGCGCGCCTGTCCACGCCGGTGCGCCATGTCGCGCGCGACGCCCAGGGCGTGCGCGTGGTCACCGACGCCCAGGTCGAGCGCTTCGACGCCGTGGTGCTGGCCTGCCACGCCGATCAGGCGCTGGCCGTGCTCGGCGAGGACGCCAGCGACGAAGAGCGCGCCACGCTGGGTGCCATCCGCTTCCCGAGCCGGCGCGCCGTGCTGCACACCGACACGTCCGTGCTGCCTGCCGCGCTCGGGGCCTGGGCGGCGTGGAATTGCGAGCCCGGCGGCCTGCATTGCCTGCTCAACCGCACGCAGCCGCTGCCCATGGCATCACCGCTACTGGCCTCGTACGGTGGCTCGCGCGCCATCGCGCCCGAGCGGGTGCTCGGCGCCTTCGACGTGGCGCACCCGGTGTTCGATCTCGAGGCGGTCCGCGCCCAGTTTCGTTTGCCGGCGCTGCAGGGCCGGCGCCACACCTGGTACGCAGGCGCCTGGTGCGGCGACGGCTTTCACGAAGACGGCTTGAAGGCCGGGTTGCACGCGGCGCGTGCGCTGATCGACCGCTTCGACCTGGTGCCGCGCATCAGCGAGCGGCGCGCCCTGCGCCAGGCGCTGCCGGGTGTGCTGGCCTGAAGGGCGCTCAGGCGCTGGGCAGGGAGTCGATGAAGCTCTGGCGCTGCACGAGCTTGTCGTTCAGCCGGGCCAGGTTGGGAAAGTCGCCGCGCCAGTCGATGGCGGGGAAGCGGAAATCCAGGTAGCCCAGCGCGCAGCCCACGGCCACGTCGGACAGGCTGAAGTGGATGCCCGAGCAGAAGGGCTTGTCGCCCAGCCCCTGGCTCATGGACTTGAGCGCCGCATGGATCTTGACCATCTGGCGGTCGATCCAGGCCTGGCTGCGCTGCTCGGCCGTGCGGTGCGGCCAGGTGGACTCCAGGCGCGCGAGCACGGCGGCGTCGAGCACGCCGTCGGCCAGGGCCTCCCAGGTCTTGACCTCGGCGCGCTCGCGGCCCGAGGGCGGGATGAGCTTGCCCACCGGCGACAGGCCGTCGAGGTACTCGACGATCACGCGCGAGTCGAACACCGCTTCGCCGCCTTCCATCACCAGGCAGGGCACCTTGTGCAGCGGATTGGACGCGCCGATGGTGGTGTCGTCGGACCACACGTCTTCCAGCACGAACTGGTAGTCCAGCTTCTTCTCGGCCATGACGATGCGCACTTTGCGCACGTAGGGGCTGGTGACGGCACCGATGAGTTTCATGGTCTGTGGGGCTAGGGAATGGTCGGCGATTTTAGCCAGCGACCTGGGCCTTTCGCCTGACACGCCCGGCACCCCTGCGGCCCGGGACGGGCGCACTCCTACAATTCCGGGATGCGCCAGACCCCTGCTCCCGCCGCGCCCACGAGCGCCGAACTCTCCCCGATCACTGCCCTGTCGCCGCTGGACGGCCGCTACGCCGGGCGCCTGGCGCCGCTGCGCCCCGTCATGAGCGAGCTGGGCTACATGCACCGGCGCGTGCAGGTTGAAATCGCCTGGTTCATCACCCTGTCCGACGCGGGCTTCGCGGAATTCAAGCCGCTGTCGCCCGGTGCACGCACCTACCTGCTGGGCCTGGTGAAGAACTTCAGCGAGGCCGATGGCGAAGCCATCAAGGCCATCGAGAAGACCACCAACCACGACGTCAAGGCCGTCGAGTACTGGATCAAATCGAAGTTCGAGGCCCGGCCCGAGCTGGAGCGCGCCGCCGAGTTCGTGCACTTTGCCTGCACCAGCGAGGACATCAACAACACCAGTCACGCGCTTCAGCTCAAGGGCGCGCGCGAGCAGGTGCTGCTGCCCGCACTCGACGCGGTCATCGACAAGCTGCGCGAGATGGCGCACGGCTTTGCGGCCGTGCCCATGCTCAGCCGCACCCACGGCCAGACGGCCAGCCCCACCACCGTGGGCAAGGAACTCGCCAACGTGGTGGTGCGCCTGGCCGCCGCGCGCGAGCGCATCGCGAACGTGAAGCTGCTGGGCAAGATGAACGGCGCCGTGGGCAACTACAACGCCCACCTCGCGGCCTGGCCCGACTTCGACTGGGAGGCCTTCAGCCGCAAGGTGGTGGAGACGCCCGAGCCGCTGGGCCTGGGCCTGACGTTCCAGCCCTACAGCATCCAGATCGAGCCGCACGACTACATGGCCGAGCTGTTCGACGCGGTGGCGCGCACCAACACCATCCTGGTCGACATCGCGCGCGACATCTGGGGTTATGTGAGCCTGGGCTACTTCAAGCAGAAGCTCAAGGCGGGCGAGGTCGGCTCCTCGACCATGCCGCACAAGGTCAACCCGATCGACTTCGAGAACGCCGAGGGCAACCTGGGCCTGGCCAACGCCTTGCTGCGCCACCTGAGCGAAAAGCTGCCCGTGAGCCGCTGGCAGCGCGACCTGACCGATTCCACCGTGCTGCGCAACATGGGCGTGGCGTTGGGCTACGCGGTGCTGGCCTACCACGCCTTGGGCGTGGGCCTGGGCAAGCTCGAACTGAACGAGGAAGCGCTGGCCGCCGACCTCGACGCCTCCTGGGAGGTGCTGGCCGAGCCCATCCAGACGGTGATGCGCCGCTTCGGTGTCTCCGGCGCCTACGAGAAGCTCAAGGAAGTGACGCGCGGCAAGACCGTCACAGCCGAGGCCATGCACGCGCTGATCCGCAGCCTGGAGATTCCGCAGGCCGAGAAGGACCGGCTGTTGGCCATGACGCCCGCCACCTACACGGGCAAGGCGGCCGAACTGGCCAAACGCGCCTGAGCGGGCCCTACGCGGCGGCCCGCTCGCGGTAGCGATTGAATCGCCAGGCGTCGCCTTCGATGGTGATGCGTCGCCAGGTGTGGCGCTTCTCGCCCGGGGTCATCTCCGTCCAGCGCTGCACTTCCTCGAACAGGCGACCGCAGCCCTTGCACACGTCGTCGCCCTGGCTGGTGGAGCAGATCGCGATGCAGGGCGTGTCGGGCGTGGTGGCGTACCAGGCCAGCCAGGCCTCGCGGGCCTCGGAGGGCATGCTGTGCTCGTCGGCCTCGGCCTCGTGGAAGAAGACCAGCTGGGCGTAGACCTCGGCCAGGGCGCGCGTGGGCGCGGGCAGCGAGACACCGTCGGGCGAAGGGGAACGTTCGCGCCACCAGTTGATGGCCGCTTCGATGTCGGTGATGTGGATGCCGGCCATGGGAGGGCGATGATAAGACGCCCTCGCCCCACGTTCTGACGGCACCCCTGCGCGCGCCCGGGTGATCCGTCCGCCCGCTCAGTCCGCCTTGTTGCGGCGCTGCAGGAACTTGCCCGCAGCCACCACCAGCACCGCGCCCAGCGCGGCCGCGGCGTAGAAGCCGATGGAGTGGTGCGGAATCCAGGGCTCGATCATCTTGTCGGACACGAGGGTTTCGCCACCCACCCAGCCGATCAGGGCGGCGCCCAAGGTCACGATGGCGGGGAAGCGGCCCATGATTCGGATCATCAGCGTGCTGCCGAAGATCACGATGGGAATGGCGATGGCCAGCCCGATGACCAGCAGCGGAATGTTGCCGTTGGCCGCGGCGGCCACGCCGATGACGTTGTCCAGGCTCATCACCAGATCCGCCACGAGGATGGTGCGGATGGCGGCCAGCAAGCCGCCGCTGGACTTGCCTTCGACCGGTTCGTCGTCTCCGCCGTTGAGCAACTGCACGCCGATCCACAGCAGCAGCAGGCCGCCCACCAGTTGCAGCCAGGGCATCTGCATGAGCTTGACGGCCACCACCGTCAGCACCACGCGCAGCAGCACGGCCGCCGCCGTGCCCCAGAAGATCGCCTGCTTCTGCTGGCGCGGCCCGAGCCCGCGCGCGGCCAGCGCGATCACCACGGCGTTGTCGCCGGACAGGATGATGTTGATCCAGATGATCTGGCCCAGGCCCAGCCAGAACTGGGGACTCGACAGCAATTCCATGGTGAGGCTTTCCGGTGAGCGCGAATCGACCGCAGGGACGTCCGCCGGCCGGTCCAGACAGTGTAGGCATGCTCACGGGCCGCGCCGGGTGAGGGATACCGCGTACGCAATTCCCCTCTGAGCCCGGCCGGCGGGCCGCTGGCATCGCCGCATACAATCCACGGTTTCGCGGAAGGGGAGTAGCTCCCGGGCGCGGCGGCGGCTCCTTCTGGTGTCATGCCGCGCCGGTCAACGCGTCGTCAATACGGTGTCCGCTGCGCGGCACCCGGCGCGTTGGGCCCACGGACACGTGGTGCCGGGCGAGACCTTCAGACTTCATCCCCTCTGGAGCCCCTTTTCATCATGGAATTCATGTCCGCTGCCTGGTGGTCCGCCCTGCTGGCCATCATCCTCATCGACCTCGTGCTTGCCGGCGACAACGCGATCGTGATCGCGCTGGCCGCGCGCAACCTGCCCAAGGAACACCAGAAGAAGGCCATCGTCTGGGGCACGATTGGCGCCATCGTCGTGCGCTCGGCCATGACGCTGGTGGTGGTGTGGCTGCTGAAGATCCCCGGGCTCATGGCCATCGGCGGCGTCGCGCTCATGTGGATCGCCTACAAGCTGATCGCCGAGGACGAAGGCGACGGCGACGAGCACGGCCCGGCCGCCACCACTTTCTGGGGCGCCATGAAGACCATCATCATCGCGGACGCGGTGATGGGCATCGACAACGTGCTGGGCGTGGCCGGCGCGGCGCGCGGCGCTTTCGACCTGGTGGTCATCGGCCTGCTCATCAGCATTCCGATCGTGGTGTTCGGCAGCACGCTGATCCTCAAGCTGGTCGAGAAGTACCCGGCCATCATGTACATCGGCGCCGGTGTGCTGGCCTTCACGGCCGGCAAGATGGTGGTCAACGAGGCGCTGCTGGCCCCCTGGTTCAAGGGCCCCGAGTTCGCGCAGATGGCCGCGTACTGGGGCTTCGTGGCCCTCACCATCGTGGTGGTGTTGACCCTGGGCTACCTGCACAACCGGCGCGTGGCGCAACGCGCCGACGCGGCCGAGAAGGCCTGAGGCGCACATGCGGCTGATCCTGCGCTGGATGCTGGCGGCCTGCGCGCTGCTGCTGGTGGCCTGGCTGTACGGCGGCGTGGAAGTGCGCAGCTTCCCGTCGGCGCTCATCGCCGCCGCGGTGATCGGCCTGTTCTACCTGCTGCTGCGCCCGGTGCTGGTGCTGCTGACGCTCCCGGTGACCGTGGTGACCTTCGGCCTCTTCCTGTTCGTCATCAACGCCTTGCTGTTCTGGGCGGCGGCCAGCGTGCTCGACGGCTTCTATGTGGCCGGGTTCTGGGCGGCCCTGCTCGGCTCGATCATCTACTCGGTGATCATGCTGGTGGTGGACGCGGCGCTGCGCAGCCTGCGGCTGGGCTGAGCCACACCCGCGCAGCGCCTGCAGCCGGACTGGCTGGCGGCACTCATTACCTGGTAAGGCGCGCTCAGCGCTTGTCTTCTTCGCGCATTGCCTCGCGCAGGCGGTCTTCCACGTCGCGGCGGCGGCTGTCCACGATGGCCAGCTCGATCGGATCGGCGTTGCGCTGGGCGGGCGGCAGGGCCTGCGCGGCCTTCAGGCGCTCCAGTGCGCCATCCCAGTCGAAATGCGCGGCCCGCGCCTCGGCCTCGGCGCGCACCGCGCGAAGGGTGCGGCCCCGGGCCTGATGCGCGCGCGCCAGGGTCTGCCAGGCCTGCGCGTCGCGCGGGTGGTCCACCACCCAGACCTGCAGGCGCGAAGCGGCGCGCTCGGCTTCGCCGCTGGCGATGGCGGCCTGAGCGCCCAGCAGCAACGGTCCGCGCGAGCCAGAGGCCAACGCCGCGTCGCGCAACTCGGCCAACAGCGCCGCGTTGGCGGGCGCGCCGGGCAACATCAGCAACTCCAACATCAGGGCATCGGCCATAGCGCGCGCGTCGCTGCCGGCCACGGCGGTGCGCAGGCGCTGGGCCAGTTCGGCCGCGCGATCGTGCTGGCCCAGGCGTTGCGCGGACAGAGCGCCCGCATACAGCTCACCAGGCTTCGCCGCGGACCCGGCCGCGATTTGCACCCAGCCGGACCAGCGCGTGCTGTTGCGCTCGGCCAGCACGCGCGCGCGCGCCGAGGCCAGCGCGTGCATCGCGGCCGATGGCAGGCCGGCGGGGCGCAGCGGGGCGTCGGCACGCGGACCCACGCCAGCTGCGGCCGAGGGCAAACGCGACTGCATGTCGGCGATGCGCTCGCCCGTGAGCGGGTGGCTGCGCAGGTAGGGGAAGGCGCCGTCGTCGTTCAGGCGCGAGGCCTGCGCCAGCTTGTCGAACATGCTCACGAAGCCCTGGCCGTCGAAGCCCGCGCCAGTCAGCACGCCGAAGCCCACCCGGTCGGCCTCGCGCTCCATGTCGCGCGAGAACTTGAGCGACTGCTGCGCCGCCACCGCCGAGCCGCCCGCGATGGCGGCGCCCGCCGCTTGCGGGTTGGAGCCGGCGGCCAGCGCGCCGAGGATCATGGCCCCGATCATCCAGGGCGCCAGGCGCTGCTCGTTCGACATCATGCGTGCGATGTGGCGCTGAGAGACGTGGCTCAGCTCGTGCGCCAGCACCGAGGCCAACTCCTCGGGGCGCTCCGTCACCGCGAGCAGGCCCAGGTTGACGCCCAGGTAGCCGCCGGGCAGGGCAAAGGCGTTGACGCTGCGCTCGCGCGAAATCATCAGCTCCCAGGCCAGGCGCTCGGCCAACTCGGGCGGCACCTCGCCACGCTGCTTGGCGGCGGCCAGCAAGGGTTGCCACAGGAGCTGCAGGTAGTCGACGAGCATGGGGTCGTCGAGGTAGTCCGGGTCCCGGTAAATGCTGCGGGCAATGCGGTCGCCAAGCCGGCGCTCGGCGGACACGGTGAGACCTTCGCCGTCGCCGAGGCTGGGGAGCGCGAGGTTGCCGCCTGGGTTGCCTGGGGCGTTCGCGCCAGGGCGCTGTGCGGCGGCGCGGGCGGCAGCATCGTTCTGCGCCTGAACGAAGCTTGCGGGCCAGGCCAGAGCGAGCGCCAGCAGCGAGAGCGCCAATCGCGGGGGCCGCCGGGGGCCCGCAGGGATCGAAAACATGGCCGTATGATGCCCCCAACCCCTTACCGGTTCACCGCGCGAACGCGCAAAGCCGCCATGAAGCGGCGTTACCAGGCGTCAAGAACGTGTCCAAGCCCCCTTCTTCTCCGGCACCGTCCGGCAGCCCTCTCACTCATTTCGATGCCCAGGGCCAGGCCCACATGGTGGACGTTGGCGCGAAAGCAAGCACTCACCGTGTTGCCATTGCCGAAGGACGAATCACCATGCAGCCGGCGACCTTGGCGTTGATCGAATCGGGCACGGCGAAGAAGGGCGACGTGCTGGGCGTGGCGCGGCTGGCCGGCATCATGGCCGCCAAGAAGACCAGCGATCTCATACCGCTGTGCCATCCGATCGCGCTGACGCGGGTGGCGGTGGAGTTCACGGTGGAAGCCGCCGATCACAGCGTGCTGTGCACAGCGACGGCGGAGTGCACGGGGCAGACGGGGGTGGAGATGGAGGCGCTTACAGCGGCGTCGGTGGCCTTGCTCACGATTTATGACATGTGCAAGGCGGTGGATCGGGAAATGGTGATTGGGGGGGTGAGGTTGAGGGAGAAGCGGGGGGGGAAGAGTGGGGAGTTCGCGTTCGAGCCCGGCCCCACTGGCTAAGCAAGTTTCTGATTGCCAGCGCCCGCACAATCACTTCGGATCGAAGGAAGGCAATCCTGTAGTGCTCCGGAGGTCCGCCCCACGACGGGAAGGTACCCAACCTGAGCCAATGACGGGCTCCTCTACGGAAGACAACACCTTTCGGGCGACTCCAGCCTGAGGGTGCGATGCCACCAGCCGCTAATGCGGGAGCGCCGCGCGTCTGACCGCCTCTGTCGAGTGGGCATACGCCACCAGCAGGTCCAAGCGCGCGCCGCTGTGCACACCGACAATTGCGGCAAAGGTAAATTCCGCTCTCTCCTGCGCGGTCTGGTACGGCTAAACAGCGGCAGCGCGGGGCTGGTCAATGGCAACGCGTCCAATCCCATATGGACCTTTTCCATGGGTTCCAAGGGAATGTCGTTTGCGTGAATATCTCTGAATCGATCTATTTCGTAGATCACAAATACCGGGCGCGCCACGAAAACCGAACAAAGCCCATGACCGAGCGCCAGCACCTGCAACACAATCAGGATCACCATGACGCGTTGCCACTCTTTTCACGCCTATAAGGCTGTGTGTACTAAAGCGTGAGAACGCCATAGGCCACGGCACCAACTACCAACAGGCTGAGCAGCAAGTGGCCCTTGCCAATTTGAAACGCCAAGGGGTTCCGCTGGGAGCAGCCATTAAGAGCATCATCGACATCATGAACTGAATCAATATTGCGGTAATTCCTCTCGAACTCCGAGCTTGCGATTATCCTCCGTCAACTGCCGACGGAACGCCTCCTGCACTTCTGCGCCGTACTGAACTCGAATAAGCTGAAGTTGTTTCGCCGCAGCGTCCAGTTGCTGATTCAGCGCCAGCGCTCGCGCATATTTGTAGCGCAAGCCCGACCAAGGGGTTTGGGTGGAGGCGATCCGTAGCGCTTCTAGATCGTCAAGGCTCATGCGGTCATGCAAATTCATTCGCGCTGCGCGCACTACGGCTTCCAATTGCGTCAGAATCACCGTCGGAGGTCGTTGGTGCGCAGAGGTCGGCGCACCAATCTTGAGCATTTCAAATCTCGCGGCGCGGAAATCTTCCTCGAGTCGAAGATAGTCGATAGCAGACCAAGCGCCAATAGCGGAGAGGGGCGCCAACAACAAGGCCATATATTCGGCGCGGATGCGCAGTCGCGGGCCCGACGACGGGACATTCGCTTCGACCAATCCCATGCCGAGCATGGCCGGAGCCAAGAGGTATGCATAGGCAAACGGAAACTCGAACAGTGAATGTATCGCCAGCGGAAGAACCAGGGCCATGCCAAACCAGGCCAATGGGCCGTCGATCGCCGAGGTGCGCATGCACAACCAATAGAGGGACAACAGCAACAGCGCCAAAGTTAAGGGCCATCCGGTCCACAAGGCGAGATCAAGAATGATGTTGTGGCTGTATGCGAGGGGCAGACTTGATGCGTATGCATGAAGAACGGACGCATGCGCCTCCGTCGTCTCTCGCATGCCCCAACCTAACCATGGAAACGCGGCCGTAGCTTTCCACAATTGGGGCCAGATAGTCATTCGCGCATCGCCAATGGCACCTTCTGCGCCGACCCGAGCCCCTTCATACAGTACGCCGCCAAGAGCTTCGTAGACCTCAGGCCATATCATCAATACGAAGAGATAGCCCGATACAAAGGGAATCGGAATCCAGCGAGGGACATTCGGGGCCACCATCGGCTGCTTCCAAGCCCACCAGAACGAAAGCACCACCAAGCAAACCAAACCGGTCCGAGATTCTGTGATGGCTAAGCCAAGGCAGAGAAAGCCCACAATGCACGCGACCGTGAGTTTCGACAGACGACTCGTGGCGCCAAAGTAGGCAACTGCAGCCATGCCCATCATGAGCAGCGTGGACAAGTGGTTGGGTTGTCCAAGGTTTCCCCCAGGACGGCGAATACCCGCCGTGCGAAGCACCCAGGCACTGCCCTCCCAAACCTGGGTGACCTGAGCCAATGCAAGTGCGACGGAAGCGATACTCGCAACCAGCAGCGTGCCGGCCAGAATGGTCGCGAGTTGCGACGCTGCAACGCCGCCTGCGCCTCGATCATTGCGTACATCCGCATTGCGACCGATCACCTGACACACAAGCATCAATCCCAAGTACAGCACCACCACCAAGGCAGTACCAGCGTACGCAAGCCTACCCGCAGCCCACTGCCCCAGTGTCGCCAGAATCAAGATCACAAACGGCCATACGGTCACTGGGAGGATCAACCCTCCCGATACGCCTGAATTCCACTGACGTCCGGTTTGCAGCCATGCGATCAATATGGCCCCCACAAAGAACGGAAGCTCCGCGTGCCAACTGACCCAAGGCGAAATATGGGTGGTGGTACCCCAACCCGCCAGAAAGAACAGGGGCAAGAGTGTGTATGGCATCACAAAGAAAACGCCCCGTCAAAGGGGCGTCTTGATTCAAGCGTTGTGTACTTTTCTCGCGGCGTCAAATTACGGCGTGGTGGCGACGAAAGGGCCAGCGGTGGCTGCAACCGTGGTGTCTCGGCAAGATCCCGGAAGGAACTTGGCGTCCACCGTACCCGGCCCGCACACCCAGGCCGTAACGGTGTCCCCGCCGGGAGAAATCTGCGGCACCAAGAACACAGTACCGTTGGCACCAGAACCGATGTTCTGCGAGGTCACTTGCACGGCACCGGCGGCGTTCGTGGCGATCCGTTGAACGTAGTTGGACGTCGACACAGACGCCTCGCAACCCCAAGCGCCTGCAACGGGCATGGAAGCCCCCGTACGCGATTGGTAAATTTCCGTCACGCTGGTGCGGCAAGCCGACGCGGCCAGAATCACTTCCGACATCTTGGCCCGCTTGGTGTAATCCTGATACGCCGGCAGCGCCACCGCCGCCAGGATGCCGATGATGGCCACCACGATCATCAGTTCGATGAGGGTAAAACCTTTTTGAATCGTACGCTTCATTGAGAACTCCTCCAGAAGGGGGGTTGGGGTTGAGACGTATCCCCTTGTGCAGATGGCGTGCCAGCCGGCTGTGACAGATGAGCGTGTCGGCTGGGTGGATGACCGGCCCACGGACGCCCAACTACGGCCTTTTGGACTACTTCGGATGGAACAAAATTTGTCGCCCCACCCTGGAGCGACAGAATTTGTCAGATCTCGAATACCTGCCCCGCGCTTAGCCAGCGGATGTCGCGCGGGGCATCCAGGGCCATGCTCCGGATGTCGTCGGCGATCAGATCGGTTTCCGCTGGCTTGGTGTGGGTGATGTGGATCGGGTACCGGCTGCCCGGCGCGATGTGGCGCAGCTCCTCGGCCAGCAGAACCGGGGCCAGGTGCTGGCTGCGGCGCGCCAGTTCGGCCTCGCGGTCACTGAAAGCCGTTTCAATGACCAGTTGCGCCACGTCCAACTGGTTGACGCGGCTCCAGAAGGCCGGGTTACGGCCGGTGTCGCCACTGAACACCCAATGCGGGCCGCCGCCCTCTCGGGCCACGGCAAAACCCACCGCCGGGACCGTGTGCACGGCGGGCAAGGCCTCAAAGCATTTGCCGTTGACTCTCACGACATCGCCGACGTCGAACGGCACGAAGCGCATCAAGGGCGCGGCTTCGGAGGGAATGCGCGAGAAATCGGGCCAGATCACGTCGTTGAAGATGTGCGCCCGCAGGGCAGCGATGGTGCCGGGGAGGGCGTGCACCGCCAGCTCGGGCCGGCCATCCGCCAGCCGGCGCGAGGCCACCGCATCGAGCATGAGCGGCAGCGAGGCCACGTGATCGAGGTGCGCGTGCGTGAGCAGCACGTGGTTGATGCGCAGCATCTCGTCGATGCTCAGATCACCCACGCCGGTGCCGGCGTCGATGAGCGTGTCGTCGTCGATCAGGAAAGCGGTGGTCCGGCAGCCTTGGGCGATGGCGCCTGAGCACCCAAGTACGCGAACCCTCATCGGCAGCGGCTGGAAAACATCAGGGGCTCCGAGCGTACCCCCCGCGGTTTGCAGGCGATGTGACTTATTTCTCGGCGCCGGCCAGCGTGTGACCCAGCCGCGCAGCCCCGAGGACGGGCGTGCGGGGATACGCCCTCACTGCTGCACGAACTGCATCTGCGTGCCGGCCAGCTCCAGAAGATCGCCGTGGTGGAGATCGATGCCGTCGGTGCTGAGCGGCATGCCATTGACCGTGGGCTTGACCGTGCCTTCGACCATGGCCACCACGTAGCCATGCGGGCGGCGGGTGATGGCGGCCACCGCCACACCCGGCTTGCCGATGGTGGTGACGACCTTGGTCAGCGCGACCTCGCGGCCGGCGGCCGAGCCGCTGATGACCTTGATCGCGGCCGGACCCAGGCTGACGGCCGCCGCCGGCTCGGCCGCGGCAGAAACCACCGCGCCGCCGCTGATGACCGTGGTTTTTTCGTAGGAGTCGGCCGCGTCGTTGACGAACTTGATCTTGTACTTGCCGATTTCGACCGTGTCGCCGCCCTGCAGCTGCTGCTTCTTGATGGCCTTGCCGTTGACGTAGGTGCCGTTGGTGCTGTTGAGGTCTTCGAGGAAGACGTCGGCCCCGGACATCTGAAGGACGGCGTGCTCGCCGCTGACGGCCAGGTTGTCGATGACGATGTCGTTGTACGGACGGCGGCCCAGCGTGGTGCGGTCCTTGGTGAGCTGCACCTCCTTGATGACGACGCCGTCGATGGAAACGATCATTTTCGGCATGGCCGACTCCTCGGGATTCCTGTTGGACTTGATTTGGGATCGAAGCGATTATTGACCCAGCATGCGCGACAGCAGGCCGCGGCGGGTGGCTCGGGCGCGGGCAAACGCCAGTATCACCGAAATATTGTCGCGCCCACCCGCGCCATTGGCGGCTTCCACCAGGGCCGTTGCCTTTTCCTCCAAGGTGCCGGCGGTGACCAGCAGCGCGGCGATGCGTTCGTCGCTGAGCATGTCGTTCAGGCCATCGGAGCAGAAGAGGTAGAGGTCGCCGTCCTCGACGCGGTATTCATTGACTTCGAGCAGCACGGTGTCTTCCACGCCCAGTGCGCGCGTCACCAGGTTGCGGTGCGTGGCGAACTGCGCCTGCTCCATGGAGATGAGGCCGGCGTCGATCTGCTCCTGCAGCAGGGAATGGTCGCGCGTCATCTGCACGAACTCGCCGCGGCGCAAGCGGTAGCAGCGGGAATCACCGACATGGCCGATCATCACGCGCCCGTCGAGGAAGACGCCCATCACGAGCGTGGTGCCCATGCCGGCGTACTGCTGGTTGGCATTGGCGGCATTGAAGATCGACCGGTTGGCGTTGTCGATGCAGATCTCCATCGCCCGCTTCAACTCGCGCGCGCTGGCCTCGAAGCCGCCCTCGGCGATCCAGCGCCCCAACTCCGTCTTGATGAAGGTGGTGGCCATGGCGCTGGCAACCTCGCCCGCGTTGTAGCCGCCCATGCCATCGGCAAGGATGGCCAGGCTGTTGTCGGGGTCGAGCGCCACCGAGTCTTCGTTGTTGTCCCTGACGAGACCAGGATCGGTCAGGGCGTGAAACTCGAAATTCATGTGCGAGGCGTTATACCGGTGGGCGGATGGAGGGGCGTTCGTCGGCGGACGACCGCAGGGGCTGAGTGCGCCGAAGGCGGAAGCGGCCCACAGGAGATGGCGGTTCAATGGCAGACACGGAGGCGTTCCAGACGAGACTCGCGACGACGTGCGAGCCGTCGAATCATCGGCCTCACGCAGGGTTGGAAGGACAAGCGGCAGACGCCGCCCGACAGGTGTTGCATTTTGTTTCAAGCACCCGGGGCAGGACAAGCAGCATCGGTGACAAGCGTCACGTTGCGCGCAACAGCCGAAAAAAAAAGGCAACGCGCGCGTTGCCTTTTGCACATCCCTTCAGGCCGCTCAGATCAGCGACTTGAGCAGCTTGCCCATCTCGGACGGGTTGCGCGTGACCTTGAAGCCACACTCTTCCATGATGGCCAGCTTGGCGTCGGCCGTGTCGGCGCCGCCGCTGATGAGCGCGCCGGCGTGGCCCATGCGTTTGCCGGGGGGCGCCGTGACGCCGGCGATGAAGCCGACGACGGGCTTTTTCATGTTCGCCTTGCACCACATGGCGGCCTCGGCCTCGTCGGGGCCGCCGATCTCGCCGATCATGATGACGGCGTCCGTGTCGGGGTCGTCGTTGAAGGCCTTCATGACGTCGATGTGCTTGAGGCCGTTGATGGGGTCGCCACCGATGCCGACCGCGCTGGACTGGCCCAGGCCGATCTCGGTGAGCTGGGCCACGGCTTCATACGTCAGCGTGCCCGAACGCGACACCACGCCAATGCGGCCTTTGCGGTGGATGTGGCCGGGCATGATGCCGATCTTGATCTCGTCGGGCGTGATCAGGCCGGGGCAGTTGGGGCCCAGCAGCAGGGTCTTTTTGCCACCCTTGGCTTCTTTGGCCTTCATCTTGTTGCGCACTTCCAGCATGTCGCGCACGGGGATGCCTTCGGTGATGCAGATCGCCAGGTCCAGGTCGGCCTCGACGGCTTCCCAGATGGCGGCGGCGGCGCCCGCGGGCGGCACGTAGATCACCGACACGGTGGCGCCGGTCTGCTGGGCGGCTTCCTTCACCGAGGCGTAGATCGGGATGTTGAAGATCGACTCGCCCGCCTTCTTGGGGTTCACGCCGGCGGCGAAGCAGTGCTTGCCGTTCGCGTATTCCTGGCACTTCTCGGTGTGGAACTGGCCGGTCTTGCCCGTGATGCCCTGGGTGATGACCTTGGTGTCTTTGTTGATGTAGATCGACATGTTGGCTCCTCAGGCTTTGACGGCGGCAACGACCTTCTGGGCCGCTTCGGCCATCGAGTCGGCGCTGATGATGGGCAGGCCGGATTCGGCCAGCATCTTCTTGCCCAGTTCTTCGTTGGTGCCCTTCATGCGCACCACCAGCGGCACGCTCAGGTTCACCGCGCGGCAGGCGGTGATCACACCGGTGGCGATGGTGTCGCACTTCATGATGCCGCCGAAGATGTTGACCAGGATGGCCTTCACCTTGTCGTTCTTGAGCATGATCTTGAAGGCCTCGGTCACCTTCTCCGTGGTGGCGCCGCCGCCCACGTCGAGGAAGTTGGCCGGCTCGCCGCCGAACAGCTTGATGATGTCCATGGTCGCCATGGCCAGGCCGGCGCCGTTCACCAGGCAGCCGATGTTGCCGTCGAGGCTGATGTAGGCAAGGTCGAACTTGGAGGCCTCGATCTCGGCTGGATCCTCTTCATCGAGGTCGCGCAGGGCCACGATCTCGGGATGGCGGAACAGGGCGTTGGAGTCGAAGTTGAACTTGGCGTCCAGGGCAATGATGTTGCCCTTGCTGTCGCGGTTGAGCGGGTTGATCTCGACCAGCGAAGCGTCCGTGTCCATGTAGCACTTGTAGAGCTTCTTGCAGATGTCGGCGAACTGCGCTTCGGAGTCGGCCGGCAGGTTGATGCCCTGGGCGAGTTCCTTGGCCTGCGCGTCGGTGAAGCCCACCAGCGGGTCGACGAAGACCTTGACGATCTTCTCGGGCGTGGCGTGCGCCACTTCCTCGATGTCCATGCCGCCCTCGCTGGAGGCGATGAAGGCCACCTTCTGCGTGCCGCGGTCGGTCACGGCGGAGAGGTAGTACTCCTTCTGGATGTCGGCGCCGTCTTCGATGTAGAGGCGACGCACCTTCTGGCCCTCGGGGCCGGTCTGGTGGGTCTTGAGCTGCATGCCCAGGATCTGGCCCGCCAGGTCTTTCACCTGATCGATGCTCTTGGCCACCTTCACGCCGCCGCCCTTGCCGCGACCACCCGCGTGGATCTGCGCCTTGACGACCCACACGGGTCCGCCGAGCTTCTGCGCGGCTTCCACCGCCTCTTGCACCGTGAACGCGGGAATGCCGCGCGGCACGGGCACACCAAACTGGCGCAGGATTTCCTTGCCTTGGTATTCGTGAATCTTCATGAGGTCTCTCTCAGGGATGGATCGTGTGTCCGGCGCGGCAGCGGCGGCGGATGGACGGGCTCACGGACGGAGCAACCGGGGACTGTATCATGGTGCATCGCACCAAACCGGTTCACGGCGGGCGCCGTCCCGAGGCCCGCCGACCCGCATCGCCACAGGATTCGCGCATGGCCCACCAGATCTTCATCGACGGCGAAGCCGGCACCACCGGCCTGCAGATCCGCGAGCGGCTCGTGAAGGAGCCGGGCGTTCAATTGCTCAGCATCGCGCCCGAGCGCCGCAAGGACCCCGAGGCCAAGCGCGAGTTGATGGCGCAAGCCGACCTCGTGATCCTGTGCCTGCACGACGACGCGGCACGCGAGTCGGTCGCGATGGTCGATGGCCTGAGCGGCAAGAAGCCGCGCATCATCGACGCCTCCACCGCGCACCGCACCGCACCCGGCTGGGTCTACGGCTTCCCCGAACTCACCGCCACGCAAACGGCCGCCGTCCAGCAGGCCGACCGCGTGGCCAACCCCGGCTGCTACGCCACGGGCGCCATCGCGCTCATCCGGCCCCTGGTAGATGCCGGTCTGATCCCCACCGACTTCCCGCTGACCCTGCCCTCGGTCAGCGGCTACTCGGGGGGCGGCCGCTCCATGATCGAGGCCTACGAGGCAGGCACCGCCCCCCTGTTCGAGGCCTACGCGCTGGGCCTGTCGCACAAGCACCTGCCCGAGATCATGGCGCTCACCGGCCTCAAGCAGCGCCCCATCTTCATTCCCGCCGTGGGCAATTTCCGCCAGGGCATGCTGGTGCATCTGCCCCTGCACCTGGACAGCCTGCCCGGCAAGCCCAAGGCCGCCGACCTCCACGATGCGCTGGTGAAGCACTACGCCGCGAGCGCGGCCGCGGGCGGCTTCGTGAAGGTGCTGCCGCCCACCGAGGACGGCAAGCTCGACGCCACCGCGCTCAACGACACCAACCTGATCGAGCTGCGCGTATTCGCCAACGAGGCCCATCGCCACGCGCTGCTCATCGCGCGCCTGGACAACCTGGGCAAGGGCGCCAGCGGCGCCGCGGTGCAGAACCTCAAGCTCATGCTGGGGCTTTAAGCCAGGTCATCGTCGGCGCCCGTCACCACCCGGCGGATCGCCTCGCCACCGAAGCCGCGCGCAGCCAGAAAGCGCATCTGCTTCGCACGCTCCGTCGCATCGGTGGGCGGGCGGCCGAATTTCTTGCGCCAGACCTCACGCGCGCGCTCGACCTCGCTGCCGCGGAGCTCGCCCACCGCCTGCGCCACCGCTTCGGCTGGCAGGCCCTTGGCCTGCAGCTCCTGCCGCACACGCGAGGCCCCCAGGCGCGCGGCGCGGCGGTGGATCACCGATTCGATGACGCGCCGCTCGTCGATGAAGCCCTTGGCCTGCAGTTCGTCGAGCGCCCGCGCGAGTTCACCGGGCGATTCCTCGTGCGCGGCGAGCTTGCGCTGCAGCTCGGCGCGCGAATGCTCGCGTTGCGCCAGCAGCCGCAGCGCGCGGCCCTTGAGCGAGGGCTTTTCGAAGCCCACGGCGCTCAGGCGTCGGCCGCTTCGGCGTCAGCGGCGTCGGCCTTGGCTTTCGACTTGCGCCCCTTGGCCGGCGCGGCCTCCTCGGCACCGGCTGCGCCGTCCACCGGCAGCAGCGGCACGCCCAGGGCCTCGCGCACCTTGTTCTCGATCTCCACGCGCAGCTCGACGTTTTCCTTCAGGAACTCGCGCGCGTTGTCGCGGCCCTGGCCGATCTTCTCGCCGTTGTAGGCGTACCAGGCGCCGGATTTTTCGACCACGCGGTGCACCACGCCCAGGTCGAGGATCTCGCCCTCGCGGCTGATGCCTTCGCCGAAGAGGATGTCGAACTCGGCCGTCTTGAACGGCGGCGAGACCTTGTTCTTCACCACCTTGACCTTGGTCTCGTTGCCGATGGCGTCGTCGCCCTTCTTGATGGTGCCGGTGCGACGAATGTCCAGGCGCACCGATGCATAGAACTTGAGCGCGTTGCCGCCGGTGGTGGTCTCGGGGTTGCCGAACATCACGCCGATCTTCATGCGGATCTGGTTGATGAAGATGACCGTGCAGTTGGACTTCTTGATGGTGCCCGTGAGCTTGCGCAGGGCCTGGCTCATCAGGCGGGCCTGCAGGCCGGGGTGCTGGTCGCCCATCTCGCCTTCGATCTCGGCCCGGGGCGTGAGCGCGGCCACCGAGTCGACGACGACCAGATCGACCGCGCCGGAGCGCACCAGCGAGTCGACGATTTCCAGCGCCTGTTCACCGGTGTCGGGCTGGCTGATGAGCAACTCGGGCAGGTTCACGCCGAGCTTCTGCGCGTACTGCACGTCCAGCGCATGCTCGGCGTCGACGAAGGCGCAGGTGCCGTTGAGGCGCTGCATCTCGGCGATGACCTGCAAGGTGAGCGTGGTCTTGCCGGACGATTCCGGGCCGTAGATCTCGATCACACGGCCGCGCGGCAGGCCGCCCACGCCCAGGGCGATGTCCAGGCCCAGCGAGCCGGTGGAGACAACCTGGATGTCCTCGATCTGCTCGCCTTCGCCGAGCTTCATGATCGTGCCCTTGCCGAACTGCTTCTCGATCTGGGCCAGCGCGGCCTGCAGGGCCTTGGCCTTTTCGCTGTTGAGGGCGGCGTTTTTCACGGGTGCGTCCATTGATGGCTCCTGAGCGGTGAGTGGGTGTTGACTTCCGGGATCTGTGATCACATCCAGTACTGGATGCATGCCCAGCAGTTTAGCGGTTCATTGCTTGCCGGCAAGGCAAATTTTGGTCAGTTTGCCTGACAATCCATCACCATGATTTCCTCACCCGACGACCGCTGGCGGGGCGGCCACCTGGGCCGCCTGCTGGGCGAAGCCCTGCGCCGCTTCGACGCCCGCGTGCTGCACCTGATGGCGCACGACGCCGAGGTGCCGCTGGCACTGTCCAACCTGGCGGCGCGCCAGCAGGTGGGCGCGGCGCACGTGCACATCACGCGGCACCTGTCGCTGCGCGGCTCGCGGCTCACCGAACTCGCGCAGGCCGCCGGCATGAGCAAGCAGGCCATGGGCGACCTCGTCACACAGTGCGAGGCCTGGGGCCTGGTGCGGCGCGAGAACGACCCCCTGGACGCGCGGGCCCGGCGCATCGCCTTCACGCCCGATGGCCTGCTCTGGCTGGATGCCTTCCGCCGCGCCGTGGCCCGGGCCGAGGCCGAGTTCGCCGCCCAGGTGGGCCAGGAGGTCGCCACGGTGGTGGCCATCGGTCTGGAGGCCTATGCGCAGGCCTGATGCGCCCCACCGTCACAGGGCGCCGTCCCTACAATGCGCCACGACCTGAGGAGACAAGCCATGCGCATCCTGATCGCCGAGGATGACCACGTGCTGGCCGACGGCCTGCTGCGCAGCCTGCGCGCGGCCGGTGCGGCGGTCGATCACGTGGCCAGTGGCACCGAGGCCGACGCGGCCCTGATGACCAACAACGAGTTCGACCTGCTCATCCTCGACCTGGGCCTGCCGCGCCTGCACGGCCTGGAAGTGCTCAAGCGCCTGCGCTCGCGCGGCTCGGCCATGCCGGTGCTCATCCTCACCGCGGCCGACAGTGTGGAGGAGCGCGTCAAAGGCCTGGACGTCGGTGCCGACGACTACATGGCCAAGCCCTTTTCGCTGCAGGAACTGGAGGCGCGCGTGCGCGCCCTCACGCGCCGCGGCATGGGCGGAAGCACCAACCTCATCCGCCACGGCCCGCTGGAGTACGACCAGGCCGGCCGCGTGGCCACCATCGACGGCAAGCTGGTGGAGCTGTCGGCGCGCGAACTGGGCCTGCTCGAGGTGCTGCTGCAGCGCGCGGGCCGCCTGGTCAGCAAGGACCAGCTCGTCGAGCGCCTGTGCGAATGGGGCGAGGAGGTCAGCACCAACGCGATCGAGGTCTACATCCACCGCCTGCGCAAGAAGATCGAGAAGGGCCCGATCCGCATCGCCACGGTGCGCGGCCTGGGCTATTGCCTGGAGAAGGTGTGACCCACCCCGCGCCGGACGAACGCGCGGCGCGCCACAACACCACCCCGATCTCCTTCGGCCTGTTCCAGCGCGAGCAGCGCAGCCTGTTCGGCGAGATCCTGGACTGGATGCTCACGCCGCTGCTGTTGCTGTGGCCGCTGTCGCTCGCGCTTACCTGGGTGGTGGCCCAGGGCATTGCCAACAAGCCCTTCGACCGGGCGCTCGAATACAACCTGCAGGCGCTGGCGCAGCTGGTGGTGGTGGAGGAAGGCAGCTTGCGCTTCGCGCTCGACCCGCAGACGCGCGATTTGCTGCGCGCCGATGATTCCGATCTCGTGTACTACCAGCTCGCCGACGCCCGAGGCCAATTCGTCAGCGGTGAATTCGACCTGCCCGCGCCACCCGCCGACGAGGTGCCGGAGGCCGGCCGCATCCGTCAGCGCGACGACGTGCTGCGCGGCGACGCGGTGCGCGTGGCCTACACCTGGCTCGCGCGGCCCGACCCGCTGCGCCCGGTGCTCTTGCAGGTGGCCGAGACCACGGGGCGGCGCTCCACGCTGGCCAACGAGATCATCAAGGGCGTGATGGTCCCGCAGTTCGTGATCCTGCCGCTGGCGGTGCTGCTGGTGTGGCTGGCGCTGGTGCGCGGCATCCGCCCGCTGTCGGACCTGGAGCAGCGCATCCGCGCGCGCCGTCCGGACGACCTGAGCCCCATCGAAGAGGCCGACATTCCGCAAGAGGTGGCGCCGCTGGTGTCCTCCATCAACGACCTGCTGGCCAGGCTGAAAGTGTCGCTGACCACGCAGCGCCGCTTCCTCGCCGACGCAGCGCACCAGCTCAAGACGCCGCTGGCCGGCCTGCGCATGCAGGCCGAGCTCGCGCAGCGCGAGTCCGATCCGGCGGGGCTGCGCGGCTCGCTGCAGCAGATCGCGCGCTCCAGCGCACGCGCCACGCACACGGTGAACCAGTTGCTGGCCCTGGCGCGGGCCGAGACCACGGGCCGCACCCTGCCCAGCGCGCGCGTGGACCTGGCGCGGCTGGTGGCCGCCGTGGTGCGCGACACGGTGCCGCGCGCCCTGGAGCAGGGCATCGACCTCGGCGTGGAAGGCGACAGCGAGGTGCCCGAGGAACTGCAGCTCACCGGCAACCCCACGCTGCTGCAGGAGATGGTGCGCAACCTGGTGGACAACGCCATGGCCTACGGCGGGCCCAAGGGCGTGGTGACGGCGCGCGTGCTCGTGGACCGCTTCAGCGGCGTGCAGCTCGTGCAGGTGGAGGACAACGGCCCGGGCATCCCGCTGAGCGAGCGGGCACTGGTGATGCAGCCCTTCTACCGCGCGCTGGGCACCGACGTCGACGGCTCGGGCCTGGGCCTGGCCATCGTGCAGGAGATCGCGCAGCAGCACGGCGCCACCGTGCACATGGAAGACGCGCACCCGGAGCGCGCCCGCCCGGGGCTGCGCGTGTCGGTGCGCTTCGTGGCGAAGCAGGCAGGCGAGTGAGGCCCGCCCGCCGGGCGTCGCTTCAGCCTTTGTAGACGTTCAATTCCAGTCGCTCGCGCTCGATCGCGCGCGCCACCGCCGGCAGCGCCGCGAAGCGCTGCACCAGCGCCCAGGTGGCGGGCAGGCTGTTGGGGTCGATGCCCGCAAAGCCGCCCCAGCGCAGCAGTGTCAGCGCGTAGGCGTCGAGCGCGCCGGGCTTGTCGCCGCTCAGCCAGGGGCTGGCCTTCTGCGCCAGCGCCTCGATTTCGGTGAGCAGACCGCGGTAGGTCTCCACCGCGTGCGCCTTCACGGCCTTCTGCGCGGCCTCGTCGGCCGTGAATTTCTGCGGCATGAACACGTGCGTGAAGGTGGGGTGCACGGTGTTGTTCATCCAGGCCAGGGTCTGCAGCGCGCGCGAGCGCGCCACGCCGGAGGCGGGCAGCAGGCCGGCGTCGGGAAACTTGCCATCGAGGTAGAGCACGATGGCCGGGATCTGCGTGATGACCTCGTCGCCATCCACCAGCACCGGCACCTGGCCGCGCGGGTTGATGGCGAGGTACTCGGGCGCGCGCTGCTCGGCCTTGTGCAGCTTGATCAGCGCGGGCTCGAAGCTGGCACCCGCCAGTTCAAGGGCGCTGTGCGGCACGAAGGAACACGCGCCGGGCGCGTAGTACAGCTTGAGGCTCATTGGGTCCGTCTCCAGGTTTGGGTTGAATTCAGCTCAGGTGGTCGCCGACCAGGCCGGCGATCTCGAACATGGTGACCGCGTCCTTGCCGAACACGGGGCGCAGCTTGGCGTCGGCCTTGACGCGGCGCTTGTCCGCCGGGTCCTGAAGGCCATTGGCCTTGATGTAGTCCCACAGCTTCTTGACCACCTCGGGCCGCGACACCGGGCCTTCACCGATGACTGCCGCCAGCACGGCACTGGGCTGCTTGCCGGTTACGGCCGTGGTCTTGCGCGGGGCCTTCTTCTCGGCGGGCGCCTTCTTGGCGGCCGGGGCCTTCCTGGCCGCAGCCTTCTTCGCGGGTGCGGCGGCCTTGGCCGCGGGACGCGCCGGGGCGCCCTTGCGCGGCGGGTACTTGCTATCGCGCTTCTCGAACTCGAAGTTCACCTTGCCGGCCTCGGCGTCCCAGGCCAGGAAGGCCTTGAACGGGCGGCGCGTGCGCATGGAGACGAACTTGTCGAGCAGGTCGGTCTTGCCGGTGGCCAGCAGCTTGCTCATCTGCTCGCGCGCCACGGGCTGCTGCAGGATGACCTTGCCGCTCTTGAAGTCGCAGCTCGGCGTGGGCTGCTGCGCGGTGGGCACGGCGCGCTCGCACACGTAGTTGGCGCCGTGCTCGTGCACCGCGCCGCCACACTTGGGGCAGGCGCCCAGGGATTCGCTGCCGGAGAAATCGACCAGCTCGCCGGTCTCCTCGTCCTTGCGGTCGTCGCCGAAGTCGAATTCGAGCTTCCAGTTGCGGTCTTCTTCGCTGTACTTGAGCGCGAGTTCGGCCACGAAGGGCCAGCCCGCCTTGGAGCGGAAACCCTCCAGCGGACCGATGCGCTTGTCGCGCAGGAAATCGTTGGCCTCGCTTGTTTCGAAGGTGCGGCCCGCGGGCGATTTGGTGAACGAGAAGCCGCAGCCCTCGCTGGCACCGTTGGCGCCAGTGCAGGCGAAGCGGCGGTAGTTTTCCTTCACCACGCCGCCGCAGTTGGGGCAGGGCGTGGACAGCGTGGCGTAGTCGCCCGGCACGGTGTCGCGGTCGTACTCCTTGGCCTTCTTCACCAGGCGCTCGGTCATGGCCGCGATCTCGGCCATGAAGGCGTCGCGCGAGAGCTTGCCGTGCTCCATCTGCGCCAGCTTGTATTCCCACTCGCCGGTGAGCTCGGGCTTGGAGAGGTCTTCCACCTCGAGGCCACGCAGCAGCGTCATGAGCTGGAAGGCCTTGGCGGTCGGAATGAGCTCGCGGCCTTCGCGCAGCATGTACTTCTCGGCCAGCAGGCCTTCGATGGTGGCCGCGCGCGTGGCCGGCGTGCCCAGGCCCTTCTCGTGCATGGCTTCGCGCAGCTCTTCGTCATCGATGAGCTTGCCCGCGCCTTCCATGGCGGCCAGCAGCGTGGCTTCGCTGTAGCGCGCGGGCGGCCGGGTCTGCAGGCCCTTGTGCTCCACCGACTCGGTGCGAACCGTCTCGCCTTCGCGCACCGGCACCAGGTTCTGGCCCTTGTCGCCGGCTTGCGCGCCCTCCACGTCCTCGGCGGCTTCCTTGCCGTACACGGCCATCCAGCCCGGCTTCACCAGCACCTTGCCTTCGGTCTTGAAGTGGTGATTGAGCACGGAGCTGATGCGCGTGGTGACCAGGAACTCGGCGCTGGGAAAGAACACCGCGATGAAGCGGCGCACCACCAGGTCGTAGAGCTTCTGCTCGGCCTCGCTCAGGCCGTGCGGCGCCTGCAGCGTGGGGATGATGGCAAAGTGGTCCGACACCTTGCTGTTGTCGAAGATGCGCTTGCTGGGCTTGATGTAGCCGTTGCTCAGCGCCGTCTTCGCGTGCGGTGCCAGATGCCCCATGCCGCTGCCGGCCAGCATCTCGAAGGTGTCCTTCACCGTGCCCAGGTAGTCCTCGGGCAGGGCGCGCGAATCGGTACGCGGATAGGTCAGGGCCTTGTGGCGCTCGTACAGGCTCTGCGCCAGTTGCAAGGTGGTCTTGGCGGAGAAACCGAAACGGCCGTTGGCCTCGCGCTGCAGGCTGGTCAGGTCGTAGAGCTGGCCGCAGGCCTGGGTGGTGGGCTTGCTCTCTTCCTTGACGCTGGCGGCCTTGCCACGCACCGCGTCGACGATGGCCTGCGCCTCCTGCAGGCTCCACACGCGGTCGGCGCGCAGGTCGGCGTCGGCATCCTCGCCCGTGGGCTTCTTGAAGTCGGGATTGAACCACTTGCCCGGGTACTCGCCGGCCTCGGCGAGGAAGCTGGCGTGGATCTCCCAGTAATCGCGCGGCTTGTGCGCGCGGATCTTCTCCTCGCGCTCGACCACGATGGACAGCGTGGGCGTCTGCACGCGGCCGACGGTGGTCAGGAAGAAGCCGCCGTCGCGCGAGTTGAAGGCCGTCATGGCGCGCGTGCCATTGATGCCCACCAGCCAGTCGGCCTCGGAGCGGCTGCGCGCCGCGTCGGCCAGGCCGCGCATCTGCGCGTCGCTGCGCAGGCGCTCGAAGCCCTCGCGGATGGCGGCGGGCGTCATGGACTGCAACCACAAGCGGCGCACCGGCTTGCCCAGGCCCTGGTACTGCCCGCCCTTCAGGCCACCCGCGTACTGTTCGATCAAGCGGAAGATCAGCTCACCTTCGCGACCCGCGTCGCAGGCGTTGATGAGCTCGGTGACGTCCTTGCGTTTGGCCAGCTTGACCACGGCATTCAGGCGCGACTTCGCTTTGTCGATCGGCTTGAGTTCGAAGTACGGCGGCAGCACCGGCAAGTGGGCAAAGCTCCACTTGCCGCGCTTGACGTCGAACTGCTCGGGCGCGGCAATTTCCACCAGATGGCCCACGGCGGACGTGACCACGTACCGATCGTTCTCGAAGTGATCGTCGTGCTTGTCGAACTTGCCCGCGACCGGCGTCAGGGCGCGGACGATGTCTTGCGCCACGGACGGCTTCTCGGCAATGACCAGGGTTTTCATCTCTACAATCCGCTCCCATACACGCGGGCGCGCACACACACGTGCGCGCGCTTGTCGTGCGCGCACCCACGCGCGCACCCGCACAAAACAACCTTACCAAAGAAAATCGACGTGACGAAAACCGCTCGCAAACCATCGGCACGCCAGCCGGCCGCGGCCAAGACCGGCGACGCGCGCCGCATCCAGACCCGCCGCTCGGGCGTGCACGGCAAGGGCGTCTTCGCGCTGGTGGACCTGGCCCCGGGCGAGACGCTGATCGAATACACCGGCGAGATCATCACGTGGGCCGAGGCGCTGGACCGCCACCCGCACGACCCGAGCGACCCCAACCACACGTTCTACTTCCACATCGACGAAGACCACGTGATCGACGCCAAGTACGGCGGCAACTCGGCGCGCTGGATCAACCACAGTTGCAAGCCCAACTGCGAAGCCGACATCGAAGACGGGCGCGTGTTCATCCGCTCGCTGCGCGCCATCGCCGCCGGCGAAGAACTCTTCTACGACTACGGACTCGTCATCGACGAACCGCTGACGCCCAAGCTGAAGGCGCAGTACCCCTGCTGGTGCGGTGCCAAGAAGTGCCGGGGCACGCTGCTGGCGCCCAAGCGCGGCGGGCGCGCCACCAAGCTGGGCTGACAGATGACCGCCGTGGCCTCGCTCGCGGGAGGCGCCGAGGCCATCTGGCAGGCGGTGGTGCCCGACCTGCCCGGATTCACTGTCGAAGTGGTGGAAGAGATCGACTCCACCAACACCGAACTCATGCGCCGCGCGCGCACCGCGCCGCTGGACCCGGTGCTGCTGGTGGCCGAGCGCCAGACCGCCGGACGCGGCCGCCTCGGGCGGGGCTGGCACAGCCGCGCCGGCCAGTCGCTCACCTTTTCGCTGGGTCTGTCGCTCGCGCCGCGCAGCTGGTCGGGCCTGTCGCTCGCCGTGGGGCTGAGCCTGGCCGAGCAGTTGCACGCGGACGTGCGGCTGAAGTGGCCCAACGACCTCTGGCTCATGGGCCGCAAGCTCGGCGGCATCCTCGTGGAGACGGCGGGCCACGCCGATGAGCGCGGGGGCCCGCGATCGGTGGTGATCGGCGTGGGCATCAACGTGGCGCGGCCGGCCGAGGCCGCGCTGGCCCATGCACCGGCCGGCCCGATGGGCGCCATGCCGCCAGCCGGCCTGGCCGAAGTGGAAATGGGCGTGACCGCCGCCGAGTTGCTCGCGCGTCTGGTGCCGCCCCTGGTGCGCGACGTGCAGCGATTCGCAGCCGAAGGCTTCACGCCCTTTGCGGCGCGCTACGCCGCACGCGACGCGCTGAAGGACCGCGAGCTGCGCCTGAGCGACGGCACCACAGGCACCGCCTGCGGCGTGGCCGAGGACGGTGCGCTGCTGGTGCGCGTGAACGGCCAGTTGCGCCGCGTGGACAGCGCGGAAGTGAGCGTGCGCCCATGCTGAGGTGGGCGGTCGCGGTGCTGCTGGTGGCCAATGGCCTGTATTTCGCGTGGACGCAGGGCCATCTCGGGGCGATCGGCTTTCCGCCGCCGAGCGACCCGCGCGAACCGCAACGCCTGACGAAGCAGATCGCGCCGGAGAACGTGCGCCTGCTCAATGGGCCGCGCGGCGCCGAGCCGCCGGCGAACGTGCCACCGCGCCCTGCGCCGCCCGCGCCACCGGCACCGAGCCCCACCGTCGAACCGGCAGCCCCGCCTGCTCCCCCACCCGCGGGTGCGCCAGCCCCCGCACCGGCCACGGCATCGGCACCCGCCAGCCCGTCCCCCACCAACGAGCCGCGCGCCTGTTGGCAGGCCAACGGCTTTACCCCCGAACAGGCCGAGTTGCTGCGCGCGGAGCTGCGCCTGCTCGGGCTGGGCACGGGCGACTGGCAACTCAGCGAGATCCGCACCCCCGGCCGCTGGATCGTCTACATGGGGCGCTACGACAACGCCGAACAGGCGAACCGCAAGAAGGCCGAGCTGCGTGGATTGGGCATCGACTTTCGCGACGTGAACACCAGCGGCCTGGCACCCGGCATTGCGCTGGGCACTTTCTCGAGCGAGGAGGCTGCGCAGGAAGGTCTGCAGCAGGCCGAACGGCGCAACGTGCGCACCGCGCGCGTGGTGCAGGAACGGGCCGAGAGCGTGAGTTACTCGCTGCGACTGCCGGCCATCGGAGAGACGCTGCGCGCGCGGATCGAGGGTCTGGGGCCGGCGATGGCGGGGCGCAGCCTGCAGCGCTGCGCTTGATCCTTGCCGCGCTTCAGCGACGGCGATTCGCCCGTATCAGGCTGGCGCTCCAGAGCATCAGCGCCAATCCCCACCAGCCACCGAAGGAGCCGCCGCCGCCACCCGCCGCAGCAGGCGGAGGCGGAGGCGCCACGGCCCGCACAACGATGGCGTCGCTGCCGTCGTCGCCATTGCTGTCGGTGACCGTGAGGCGAAACACCCAGCGACCCTCTACCGAGGGCAGTTGCAGGGTGGTAAGGGCCTGCGTTCCGTTCGGGATCACGACCGCAGGACCGCTGTCCAGTGACCATTGGTGGCTCGCGATGGTCGCGCCCCCCAGCGCCACACTGGAGCGCCCGTCGAGCGTGATGACGGCGCCCGGCACCACGGTGCCCACAGGCTGGATGACCGCAGCCGGACCGATCGCAAGTTGCATCGCGGCATGGGCGTCCAGCAAACCCGCACCGCAGGTGTCCGGTGTGCAATGGCACACCTGAGTGTTGACGGCACTGCAGACAGGCCCCGCCGGCCCCAGGGGTTGCTGGTGCGGCCGCGCGCCAGCCTGCATCCGTTCCATCAGGGCCCGGGGCGTCAGGGCGGGATTGCGGGCGAGCATCAGACTGGCCACGCCTGCGGCCAAAGGCGCTGAGAAGCTGGTGCCCTGCTTGTAGCCATAGGTCTCGACGCCCGGGTTGGTGAAGCCCGAGTCCGACGTGGCGTAGAGCAGATTGTTCGGAAAGTTCTCCAGGGAGCCACCGGGCGCCGTCAGGGCTACCTTGCTGCCGAAGCTGGAATAGTCGGCCTTGGCGCCATCGCGCCGCACCGCCGCCACGGCCATCACGCCGTCGCAGTCGGCCGGGCGCGTGAGCGGTGCCGACTGATTGCCAGCAGCCACCACCAGCAGGGCGCCGGCGCCGCTCGCGTCGTCCACTGCGTCCTGGTAGGCCGCGCTGCAAGCAGCGCCGCCGCTGAAGCTCAGATTGATCACCTTCGCGGGATTGGGGTTCGCGGGTGCGCCGGCCACCGGAAGGCCAGCGGCCCAGCGCACACCGTCGAGCAGATCGGACACCAGCGCGCCGCACTTGCCCGACACGCGCACGGGCAGGATCTTCGCCTGCCAGTTGACGCCCGCCACGCCCTGGCCATTGTCTGTCGCCGCCGCGATCTGGCCGGCAATGAAGGTGCCGTGCCAGGAGCTGAAACCCACCTCGCAAGCCGCGAACAGAGGATTGTTGCTGCGCTCGGTGGGCGACACCCAATCGCCCGGGTCACTGGGGTTGGCGTCGCGGCCATCGCCGTCGTTGGCCACGTGCAACTCACTGACAAAGTCGTACCCGGGCAGCAGCTTGCCGGCCAGGTCCGAGTGGTCCAGCCGCACACCGCTATCGACCACCGCGACCACGGTGGAGTTGAGGCCGGTATGCAGATCCCAGGCGGGCGTCAGGTTGAGCCCTGCCACCTCGGGAATGGCGTCTGCAGGGCCGCGCAGATACCACTGGTTGCCGTAGCCCGCGTCGTTCGGCACCGCCTGCCGCTGCACCAGCACATTGGGCTCCACCCAAGCCACATCGGGGTGCAAGCGCACGCGGCGCATCGCGTCGGCCAGGTCCTGGCCCTTCATCGGCCGGTCGAAGCGCAACAACGCGGCGCGGCCCGCCTCGCCCACGGAGGCCGCGCGCACCCCGGTGTCGCGCGCCAGTTGTTGCGTGCGCTCGCGCGAGCGCTGGGTGGCGCGCTGCCAGGCACTGGCCATGCGGGCGCGGCGATCGGCCCAGGGACCGCGGTCCGTCTCTTCCCGACTCAGCGGGTTGACGCCCTCGCGGTAGCCAACGATGAGGCCGAAGCCTACCGGCTCGCCGCCGGCCACGGGCGGCGCGGCGAGCGACCCGCCCGCCGCCAAACCGATCAGTGCCAGAACCCCGGCGCGCAACAAATTGGCAAACATTGGGGGGTTGTAGCACGCGCTGGCACGCGCGTTGGCCCCATAAAGACCGGTTTCCCGGGGCAGTTACCCAGACGGTTGCAACTGATACGTCATCAGCAGACGGCCGGTCGTGCGCGCAGGCCGTCGAACCAGGCCAGGGCCTCGTTCCACAGGGGTTGGGCACGCGGGCGGAAGTAGCCCATGTGTCCGATCGGTCCCAGGCCTTGGCGGCGCGAATCCAGCGTCACGGCCCGGACGGGCGCGTTGCGGTAGCCGGCCATGAAGGCGTCGCGCGAGGCGGGCGGCGCCCAGGCGTCGTCGAGTGCGTTGACGGCCACGATGGGGAAGCGCACGGCGTCGAAGCGCGCGGTCACCTCGCGCATCTGCGGGTCGTCGAAGAAGTAGCGCGGGAAGCGGCACCAGTGGCGCCACTGGCGGTAGACATCGATCGGCAGGTCTTCGCCCATGCCGAGCTTGCTCCAGGGCAGGTAGCCAGCCACGCGCGTCGCCACGGGGCCGATGAGGTTCCACATGAGCTGCACGCGCAGGCGTTCCAGCGGAGGCATCCAGCCGTGCCAGCCGGCGCCGGTGGCGAAGGTGTAAGCCGCGTCCACGTGCTCGGGGTGGGGCAGCAGGCCCAGCGCATGGCCTCCGTAGGAATGGCCCACCAGCCACAAGGGCACGCCGGGCCGGCGCATGGCGGACACGGCGGCGGCCAGGTCGAGACGGCCCCAGTCGAGGTAGTCCATGCGAAAGCCCCTCAGGCTCTTGGGCGCAGACCGGCCGATGCCGCGGTAGTCGAGCGTCAGCACGTCGATGCCCTGGGCCGCGACGTGCTGGGCGAAGCGTTTGTAGAAACCCTGGGGCACCGCCGTGGCGCCGCCCACCACCAGGTGGGCGCGCGGCGGCACGGGGCTGCGGTAGCGGTGGGCTGCGAGCGGGTAGCCGTCGGCGGCGGTGAGGGTGAGCGGCTCGATGCGCACGGCATCGGCCGTGTCCGGGGCGGAGGGGTTCATGGTGATGGCTCCTGGCGGGCGTTCAGGGAGGGCTGGCCGACAGCAGGGCCAGCAGGGTGTCGGTGGCGCGCTGGATGGGCTCGGCGCTGTGCGCCACGCGCGACTGCAGCAGGCCGCCTTCGTAGGCCGCCACGATCAGCGCGGCCAGGCCCAACGCGCGCTCGGCGGGCAGGCCGGCGTTGGTCAGCCCCTGGGCGATTCGTTCGCGCACGCGCTCGAAAGCGCGCGCCAGGGCCTCGCGCAGGGCCCGATCCTCGGGGCCGGATTCCAGCGCCACCGTGGCCAGGGGGCAGCCGGCCTCGAATCCCGTGTCCTGCAGGCCTGTGGTGGCACCGGCGATCCAGCGGCGCATGGCCTGCAGCGGGTCCGGCGTGGTGGCGAGCAGCTTGTCCAGGCCGGCGGTCATGCGCTCGACCACCTGGTCGATCGCGGCGACGGCCAGCTCGGTCTTGCCGCCCGGGAAGTGGTGGTACAGCACGCCCTTGGGCGCCTGGGCCGCCTGCAGCAGCTCGGTGAGTCCGATGCCGTGCAGGCCCCTGCGCCGCAGGGCGTCGGTCATGGCGGCGATCAGGCGGTCGCGGGCGGGTTCGACGGGTGGTGGGGCGGGCATGCGAGGCATTGTCTAGACCGATCGGTCTAGGGTCAATGACGCCGGAGACTCAAGCTGTCGTCTGCGCGACGCCCGAGACGGCCTGCGACGACAATGCGTGGCCCGGGCGCACCGCTTGCCCGGTCCGCAGACCGCCGCCGTGAACTCAATCGCCTACCTCTACCTCGGCATCGCCATCGTGGCCGAAGTCGCCGCCACCACCGCCCTCAAGGCCTCCGAGGGCTTCAGCCGGCTCTGGCCGAGCGTGGCGGTGGTCCTGGGCTACGCCGTGGCGTTCTACTTTCTCTCGCTCACCCTCAAGTCCATTCCCACGGGCATCGCCTACGCCATCTGGTCGGGCGTTGGCATCGTGCTGATCTCCGTGCTGGGCTGGGTGGTGTACCGCCAGACGCTGGACATGCCGGCGCTGCTGGGCATGGGCCTGATCCTGGCGGGCGTGCTGGTGATCAACCTGTTCTCGACGAGCAGCGCACACTGAAACAGCGTGCATGAAAAAGGCGCCCGAAGGCGCCTTTCAGGCGAAACGGGGCGCAGGCCTTACTTGGCCACCACGCGAGCCATCTCCAGGCACTTGTTGGAGTAGCCCCACTCGTTGTCGTACCAGCTCACCACCTTGATGAAGGTGCCATCGAGCGCGATGCCGGCGTCGGCGTCGAAGATCGAGGTGCGGGCGTCGCCCCGGAAGTCGGTGGCCACGACCTTGTCTTCGGTGTAGCCCAGCACGCCCTTGAGCTTGCCCTCGCTCTGCGCCTTCATCTCGGCGCAGATCTCGGCGTAGGTGGCGGCGCTGTTGAGCTCCACCGTCAGGTCCACCACCGACACGTCGCTGGTCGGCACGCGGAAGCTCATGCCGGTGAGCTTCTTGTTGAGCTGGGGAATGACCACGCCCACCGCCTTGGCCGCGCCGGTGCTGCTGGGGATGATGTTCTCCAGAATGCCACGGCCGCCGCGCCAGTCCTTGTTGCTGGGGCCGTCCACGGTTTTCTGCGTGGCGGTGGCGGCGTGCACGGTGGTCATCAGGCCGCGCTTGATGCCCCACTTGTCGTTGAGCACCTTGGCCACCGGCGCCAGGCAGTTGGTGGTGCAGCTGGCGTTGCTGATGATGGCCTGGCCGGCGTAGGTTTCGTGGTTCACGCCGTAGACGAACATGGGCGTGTCGTCCTTGCTGGGCGCGGACATGATGACCTTCTTCGCACCCGCCGCCAGGTGCTTCTCGGCGCCCGCCTTGTCCAGGAAGATGCCGGTGGACTCGATCACCACGTCGGCGCCGACTTCGTTCCACTTCAGTTCGGCCGGGTCCTTCACGGCGGTCAGGCGGATCTTCATGCCGTTGACGATGAGGTGGCTGCCCTCGACCTTCACGTCGCCGTCGAAGCGGCCGTGCACGCTGTCGTACTTGAGCATGTAGGCCAGGTAGTCGGGCTCGAGCAGGTCGTTGATGGCGACCACTTCGATGTCCTTGAAGTTGGCGATCGCCGCACGAAACACCATGCGCCCGATGCGCCCGAAACCGTTGATACCGACCTTGATCGTCATGCTGTCATCTCCAGGGGTTTGATGTCGAAAGGAATCACTGCTGCGCGAGCACGGCGCGCACCGTGTCCGCCACGTTCTGCTCGGTGAAGCCGAAGTGCTTGAACAGCACCGGCGCGGGGGCCGACTCGCCGTAGCTGTCGATGCCGACCACGGCGGACACGCCGTACTTCCACCAGAAGTCGGTCACGCCCATCTCCACCGCGACGCGCGGCAGGCCGGCGGGCAGCACGGCCTTCTTGTAGGCCGGGTTCTGGCGGTCGAAGCGGGTGGTGCTGGGCATGGAGACCACGCGCACGGCGACGCCGTGCTCTTTGGCCAGCAGCTCCTGCGCCTTGAGCGCGAGCTGCACCTCGGAGCCGGTTGCGATGATCACCGCCTGGGCCTTTTTCTTCAGCCCCAGGTCGGCGGGCTCGGACAGCACATAGGCGCCTTTGGAGATGTCGCTCAGGTCTTTCTTGGGCGCATAGGGCAGGTTCTGGCGCGACAGCAGCAGCGCGGTGGGCTTGTCCTTGTTCTCCAGCGCAACGGCCCAGGCGATGGCGGTCTCGGCCGTGTCGGCCGGTCGCCAGACGTCCAGGTTGGGGATCAGGCGCAGGCTGGCGGCGTGCTCGATCGGCTGGTGCGTGGGGCCGTCCTCGCCCAGGCCGATGGAGTCGTGCGTGAACACGTGCACCACGCGCTGCTTCATCAGCGCGGCCATGCGGATGGCGTTGCGCGAGTAGTCGCTGAAGGTGAGGAAGGTGCCACCGTAGGGGATGTAGCCGCCGTGCAGGGCCACGCCATTCATGACGGCGGCCATGCCGAACTCGCGCACGCCGTAGTTGATGTGGCGGCCCAGGCGGCCGGCTTCGTCGCGCACCGGGTTGCCGGCCAGGTCGAAGCGCAGCGCGGGCGTGGATTTGGTGTTGGTGAGGTTGGAGCCGGTGAGGTCGGCGCTGCCGCCCAGCAGTTCGGGCAGCGCGGCGGTGAAGTGCTCCAGCGCGAGCTGGCTGGCCTTGCGGCTGGCCACGGTCTCGGCTTTGCTGTGCGCCTGCACGGCGGCGTCCACGGCCACCTGGGCGAAGTTCGTTGGCAGATCGCCCTTCATGCGGCGCTCGAATTCGGCGGCCAGCTCGGGGTGGGCCGCGCGGTAGGCGCGGAAGCGCGCGTGCCAGTCCGCCTCGGCTTCCCCGCCCGCGGCTTTGGCGTCCCACGCGGCGTAGACCTCGTCGGGCACCACGAAAGGCTCATGCGCCCAGCCCAGGGCCTCGCGCGTGAGCTTGATTTCTTCAGCGCCCAGCGGCTCGCCGTGCGCCTTGGCGGTGTTGGCGCGGTTCGGGCTGCCCTTGCCGATGTGCGTCTTGCAGACGATCAGGCTGGGCTGTTCCGGGTGCTGGCGCGCCTGGGCGATGGCCTGGTCCACCGCGTCCACGTCGTGGCCATCGATGGGGCCGATGACGTTCCATCCGCAGGCGACGAAGCGCAGGGCCGTGTTGTCGATGAACCAGGGGGTGACCTTGCCGTCGATGGAGATGCCGTTGTCGTCGTAGAGCGCGATGAGCTTGTTGAGCTTCCAGGCGCCGGCCAGGGCCACGGCCTCGTGGCTGACGCCCTCCATCAGACAGCCATCGCCCAGGAACACGTAGGTGTGGTGGTCGACGATGGTGTGGCCGGGCCGGTTGAATTCGGCGGCCATCAGCTTCTCGGCCAGGGCCATGCCCACCGCGTTGCTGATGCCCTGGCCCAGCGGGCCGGTGGTGGTTTCCACGCCGGGGGTGATGCCGACCTCGGGGTGGCCGGCGGTCTTGCTGTGCAACTGGCGGAAGTTCTTCAGCTCCTGCAGCGGCAGGGCATAGCCCGTGAGGTGCAGCAGCGAGTAGATGAGCATGGAGCCGTGCCCGTTGGACAGCACGAAGCGGTCGCGGTCGGCCCAGTGGGGATTCACGGGGTTGTGGCGCAGGTGGCGGCCCCAGAGCGCGACGGCCATGTCGGCCATGCCCATGGGCGCGCCGGGGTGGCCGGAATTGGCGGCCTGCACCGCGTCCATCGCCAGAGCGCGGATGGCGTTGGCCATGACCAGGGGGGAGACGGTGACGACAGCGGAGTCGCTCATGAAGACCTCGGGTGGGGTGGGGCGCGGCGTGGGCGCGTGGCGCCGCCCAGCCTGGGGAAAACCCCGGATTTTACCGGTTGGGCCCGCACCGGCCGGTCGCGCGGGGGGTATCGGCCGCCGCCGCGAGCGGCGCCGTACCCGTGGCGGCGGCCCCATCGCCCGCGCCGGCCTCGGAGGCGCCACGGGACGGCTACAGTCGGGGCTTCGCGCACCCACCATGGCCCACCCCGCTCACGCCATCGTCCTGGCCGCCGGCCGCGGCAACCGCATGCGGCCGCTGACCGACCAGGTTCCCAAGCCCTTGCTGGCCGTGCAAGGCAAGCCCTTGCTGCAATGGCACGCTGACGCGCTGGCCGACGCTGGCTGCGTCGACCTGGTCATCAACACCGCCTGGCTGGGCGAGCAGATCCCCGCGCACTTCGGCCCTCACCCGTGCAGCAGCGACGGCTTGCCGATCGATATCGCCTACTCGGCCGAGGGCGAGGATTTCGGCTATGCCCTGGAAACCGCCGGCGGCATCGCGCGCGCACTGCCCTTGCTGGGCGAGGTGTTCTGGGTGGTGGCGGGCGACGTCTTCGCCCCCGGCTTCCCCTTCGACCCTGACGCGCTGGCGCGCTTCGCGCGCGGCGATCGGCTGGCCCACCTGTGGCTGGTGCCCAACCCGGACCACAACCCGCGCGGCGACTTCGGCCTGAGCCCCGACGGCCTGGCGCTCAACGGGGGTGAGGTGCGCTACACCTACAGCACCATCGGCCTGTACCGGCGCGCGCTGTTCGAGACGCCGTGGTTCGACATCCCGCCCGGCAACCCGCAAGGGCGCGCCGAACCGCTGGCGCCGCTGCTGCGGCGCGCGATGGACGCGGGACGGGTGAGCGCGGAGCTCTATCCGGGCCCCTGGACGGATGTCGGTACTCCCGAACGGCTCCAGGAACTCAACGCCCGCTGAGCTCCCGTGGTCGGGCGCTTGCCGCCACAATGGCGCGATGGACGCCTCGACCCACTTCCGCCTCTACGCCGAGCGCCGCGCGCGCCTGGCCTCGCAACTCGGCCCGGGTGGCATCGCCATCGTGCCCACCGCGCCGGAGCGCCCGCGCAACCGCGACACCGACTTCATCTACCGGCACGACAGCTACTTCTACTACCTGAGCGGCTTCGCCGAGCCCCAGGCCTGGCTGCTGATCACCGCTGAAGGCCGCACCATCCTCTTCTGCCAGCCCAAGGACCTGGAACGCGAGATCTGGGACGGCATCCGCCTGGGCCCCGAGGCGGCCCCGGCCGCGCTGGGCGTGGACGAGGCGTTTTCCGTCGCCGAACTCGACCAGCGGCTGCCCAAGCTGCTGGAGAACCGGGCGGTGGTCTGGTACCCCTTTGCCACCCACGCCGGGCTGGAGGGCCGCATCGACGGCTGGCTGCAGAAGGTGCGCGCCCGCGTGCGCTACGGCGCCCTGTGTCCCGAGGGCCAACGCGACCTGTGCACCCTTCTCGACGAGATGCGCCTGGTGAAGGACGCGCACGAGCTGGACATCATGCGGCGCGCCTCGCGCATCAGCGCCCGCGCCCACATCCGTGCCATGCAGCGCAGCGCCGCCATGCTGCGCGCCGGGCAGGACGTGCGCGAGTACCACCTCGACGCCGAGCTGCTGCACGAGTTCCGCCAGGGCGGCTCACAGTACCCGGCCTACGGCAGCATCGTCGCTGCGGGCGCCAACGCCTGCATCCTGCACTACCGGGCCGACGCCGCGCCCATCCGCGACGGCGAGCTCGTGCTGATCGACGCCGGCTGCGAGCTCGACGGCTACGCCAGCGACATCACGCGCACCTTCCCGGCCAATGGCCGCTTCACCGGCCCCCAACGCGCGGTCTACGAACTCGTGCTGGCGAGCCAGGACGCGGCCGTGGCGGCCACCAGGGCCGGCGCGCGTTTCGTGGGCCCGCATGAAGCCACGGTGAAGGTGCTCGCGCAGGGCTTGCTCGACCTGGGCCTGCTCGACAAGGACAAGGTCGGCACGGTGGACGACGTGATCGCCAACCGCAGCTACTTCGCCTTCTACATGCACCGCACCGGCCACTGGCTGGGCATGGACGTGCACGATTGCGGCAGCTATGTGGAGCCGTCCGAGGTCGGCCAGGTCAGTGAGCGCCTGGACCCGCTGTCGGGCGAAACGATCAAGGACCGCCCGAGCCGCATCCTTCGACCGGGCATGGTGCTCACCATCGAGCCCGGGCTCTACATCCGGCCGGCCGAAGGCGTGCCCGAGCGCTTCTGGAACATCGGCATCCGCATCGAGGACGACGCGGTGGTCACCGACACCGGCTGCGAGCTGATCACCCGCGACGTGCCGGTGGCGCCCGACGCCATCGAGGCGCTGATGCGGGGTTGAGCGCGCGCCCTCACTGAAGGGTGCGGTGCTCCGGCAGGGGCATCATGCCCGCCGTGGGGGCGGCGGCGCTGCCCAGTTCCAGCAACCAGCGCGAACTCAAGCGCCCCAGCAGCACCCGCATGGGCGTGGACAGCGCCGGGTGCTGCGCCAGTTCGGTCAGGTTGCTCACCACCTTGCCCACCATCAACTCGCGCTGGCAGACCGGGCCGCTGTGCTGGGCGCATCCGGTCATGAGCGCGAGCGTGCCGGCCAACAGCGCTTCGACGGGTGGCAGGCTGTATTCCTCGTCGGCGTGGGTCGGAAAGGGGGGATTCATGGGGTGCTCCAGCGGTGACAGGCAGCACATCATATGAGAACAATTCTCATTTGCAAAGAGCCAGGCGCTTTCCCCGTCATGTCATCGGTCCACAATCCCCAGGCCCTCACCAACAACGACAAGGAGCTCACATGAAAGGCGACGAGAAAGTGATTGCGCACCTGCAGGCGCAACTGAAGAACGAGCTGACCGCCATCAACCAGTACTTTGTGCACTACCGCATGCTCAAGCACTGGGGCCTGGACAAGCTTGCAGCCAAGGAATACGAGGAGTCGATCGGCGAAATGAAGCACGCCGACAAGCTGATGGACCGCATCTTCACGCTGGATGGCCTGCCCAACCTGCAGGATCTCGGCAAGCTGCACATCGGCGAAGACGTGCCCGAGATGCTGCGCGCCGACCTTGGCCTGGAGCAAGGCGCGCAGGCCACCATCAAGGAAGGCATCGCTCACTGCGAGACTGTCCGCGACTACGTGTCCCGCGACCTGCTCCAGACAATCCTCGACGACACCGAGGAGCACATCGACTTCCTGGAGACCCAGATCGATCTGCTCGACAAGGTCGGCCTGCAGAACTACCTGCAGAGCCAGATGGGCTCGGTGAGCTGACCGGACCCGCGGAACCAGCCGCCCGTCGGGTGGCCTTCACGGGGGCTTGTGCGATGAATGCGATCCATTATCATTTGCAGGAGTTTCTCGCCACCCAGCCCCATGATCGTCTGCGTTTGCCATCGCGTCAGTGACAAGACCATCGCCCAGTGCGCGCGGTCCGGCATGGCATTTGACGACATCCAGCTGGAGCTCGGCGTGGCCACGCAATGCGGCCAATGCGAGGGGTGCGCCCGATCGGTCTTCTCCGAATGCGCCCCGGGCCACGTGGTGGCCCACCTGCAACTGCAGACCGCCGAACAGGCCCGCCAGGTCGAGCGCGCCTGATCCCGCGCCTGGCGCGCGCCGGGCGAACCGATTCCCCTCGCCGCAGTCACAAGCCCTTCACCCGGGAAGCCATGCGCGCGCGCTCGGGTTTTCCCTGTGCCCGACTTAGAATGCGAATTCGCCTTTCGCATGGCAGAAAACCAACGGCCGGAGACATGCATGACCGCATCCAGTACCCCTGAGGACAAACGCGCCGAACTGCGCCGCGCCGCGCTGCAGTACCACGAGCAGCCCCTGCCCGGAAAAGTGGCCATTGCGGCCACCAAGCC